>OCAK01000287.1_pt1 | contig 54977 bp, 40 predicted proteins | sample 1538301 | NCBI WGS metagenome assembly OCAK01 (sample SAMEA2580285, study PRJEB22360) | human gut metagenome | biome: human gut; feature: human-associated habitat; material: faeces | place: Denmark | collected 2008/2010 | reverse complement strand
CTGAACAGGTTATGAGCATTTCTACGAAATGTATTATTGAGAAATGCGGAAGAGTGAACAAGTGGAGCCTAGATCGGGTACTGAAAGCAGTACGGATTCAGATGGGAATGGAAGAGAAGACTACATAACTGTTACGAATATTTATTTTCGATAACGGTAACTATAGGAAAAGGAGGCGATGTCCATGACAACAGTTGAAAGATTAGAAGAGTTGAAAACAGTTGATATCAAAGAGATTGAACGAGATAGTTTGCCCAAGTACAAGGATTTGATTTCAGAGCTGGATAGCAGGAAAAGCAATAAGATGGAAGTGCTGCTTAATCACTCTGATAACCCATATGTATATGAAGATATGGGCTATGTCGTAAAAAGTGTTTTTAATGCAGCAGCTTCCCTTTCCTATATAGACTGTACAAAACAGCTTGTAGCAAAGAAAGCTGGATTGGCATAAGGGAATAACTGGAACAACAAAATTTCATATTCACACAGAAGACGAAGTGTGCTATAATGCTAACAGGACTAAATTTGAATAGAGCACTTCTATTTAAGGGTTCTGTTTTGGCAGAATCTTTGGATAGGAGTGTTTTTTATGCAAAAAAATATCTGGATAGCAGCCAAGTACCTTCGTCTTAGTATTGAGGACGGAGATAAGGCTGAAAGTGAATCTATTGTAAATCAGTCAATTTTGATTGATAACTATATGAAATCGACATCTGATATTACTATTGTTGAGACATTTAAAGATGATGGTTTTTCAGGTACTGATTTTAAGCGTCCTGGTTTTCAGGCAATGCTCAAGGCAATCGAAAATAAGGAAATCAACTGTATCATTGTAAAAGACTTGTCTCGATTCGGTAGAGAGCATATAGATGTTGATCGGTATATTCAAAAAGTATTTCCACAACTGGGAGTACGATTTATAGCAATCAATGATAATTATGATTCTGAAACAGCAAACATTACCGATACGCATCTTGTATTACCGGTGAAATCCTTTGTTAATGACACGTATTGCAGACAGAATTCTCAAAAAGTAAGAAGCCACTTGAGTGCAAAAAGAAATATTGGAGAATATGTGGGAAATTACGTGTCATATGGATATAAAAAGTGTGATGCTGATAAAAGTCAGATAGAAATTGATCCGGTTGCTGCAAAGCATGTAAGAGATATTTTTAACTGGAAGATGGAGGGCATGAGCAATCAGCTGATTGCAGATAAACTGAATGAACTGGGAGTTCTTGCACCGGCTGATTACAAACGTGCGACCGGAGTAAACTTCAAATCGTCATTTCAGACACATCTGACATCCAGGTGGTCAGCAGTAGCAATTATCCGTATCTTAAAGAATCCAATCTACTATGGAGTGCTTCAACAGGGAAAATCCCAAAGAATTAACTATAAAGTTAAGGTGCAGAGGGCATTACCAAAGGAAGAATGGGTGATTTTTGAAAATCATCATGAAGGTATCGTTACAAAAGAAGAATATGAAACAGTTCAGATGTTGCTTGCGAAGGATACCAGGATAGCACCCGGAGAAAACAGACTTTATTTGTTTGGTGGGTTATTATCCTGTGGAGACTGTGGAAGTAATCTGATCCGGCGAACTAACAGTTATAAAGGAGAAAAGACAGTTTTTTATATCTGTTCTTCTTACAATAAAAAGAAGGATCAATGTTCCAGACATAGTATCAGAGAAGATGTGCTGATTCAGCTGGTAATGGATTCTTTGAAAATATACAGTAAGATGACGGATGCCATACGGAGTGCAATGGAGTATTTGAAAGAGAATTCTTTGGATACACAGACATTGATACAGCATGATGACCAGATACTTGAGTTACGAAACAAAGTCAATAAATATTATAAGTTGTTACATTCATTATCGGGAAATCTTGCGTCAGGAGTTATTTCTAGGGATGATTACGCTTTGCTTAGAGAACGGTATCAGACAGAAATTAAAAGTCTGGAAAGCAATATTGAAAAGCAGGAAGAGTATATGGAAAATCTCCTTGAAAATAAACTGCTGTGCGAAGAATGGGTAAACACATTTCTTGAGAAACCGTCGCTGGGAGATCTTGACAGAGATATGCTTCTTCAGTATGTGGAAAAAATAAATGTCTTTGAAGGAAAAAAAATAGAGATTGTTTACCGATTCCAAGATGAGTTGGTAACAGCTGCAAGACTGGCAGAACAGATTGGAAAAACAAAACAGGAGGTGGCTGTATAATGGCAAGAACAAGAAATCGCCAGATGAAACAAGCTGAAGCATTTGTGCAGGCATCACCGAAGAAGATCTGGAAAGCCGGTATTTATACCAGAATATCTGTAGATATCAATGGTGAGAAGAGAGAATCGCTGGAGACACAGAAACTGATCGCTCTTTCTTACGCAGAATCTCATCCGGATATTGAAGTTGTAAAGTTTTATAAGGATGACGGTATATCAGGTACGAAATTTGATCGAGATGACTTTGTGAGAATGCTTGGTGACATCAAAACAAAAGAAATAAATACGGTCATAGTAAAGGATTTATCACGATTTGGTCGAGATTTGGAAGAAGTATCAAAATATCTGGAAAAAATATTTCCATTTATGCAAGTGCGCTTTATATCAGTCAATGATAACTATGACAGTATCAGTCCAGAATGTGACAATCAGATGCTGGGAATCATGATATCGAATCTGGCAAATGATATGTATGCAAAAGATGCATCTGTAAAAATGACAAGTGCCATGAAAATTAAGATGGAGTCAGGTGAATATTGTGGTGGAGATGCTCCTTATGGGTATAAGAGAGCTAGAGATGAAAAAGGAAAATCTACTACTGTTCCCGATCCTTTAACTGCACCGTATGTAGTAGAAATATTTGAAAAACTTGCTGCAGGGCAGTCATATTTGAAAATTTCGAGAGAGTTTAATACCATGCTGCTGGCTTCGCCAAGGGTATACGCAAGAACTGGGAAGTTATTCTTGGATAGAATTGACGAAACGGATATGCATTGGCAATCATCTGTAATTAAACAGATTGCGGAAAATAGGCACTATTTGGGAAATACTTATTCACATAAAACAAGAACTTCACTTCTTACAAAAGAAAAAAATGTAATGTTGGATAAAGAAGAATGGATTGAACATGTGAATACCCATAAGGCTATAGTGAGTGCTGAATTATTTGAAAAAGTACAAAATGTAATCAAATTAAAGCAGGAGAAAGCATTGCCCAAAAAAGATTTATCGAATATGCAGACTCATGGAAAACAGGATAATAAGTATGTTGGATTGATATACTGTGGTGACTGTGGCGCTAATATGGTTCGGAGATACTATTACAGCGAAAAGAATGGTGTTTTGTATTACAATTACTATTTCATTTGTGGTAATTATGCAAAAATTTCCAAGGAAAAATATAACTGTAATCGCTGGAAAGAAGAAGTAATTGATGAACTGGTGTATCGGGCACTCATCATGCAGCTAAAAACAGTATGTGAATTAAAAACGCAACTGAAACGCTTTAATGGTGAATATTTTGAAACATTCCAAAAATATTTGAACAGGGAACAGAGTAAAATTGTTCAGCTCAATAAAAGGAACGAAGCAAGACGATTTGAATTATATGAGCAATATGTTTCGGGCGAGATTGATACGGATGCATATAATCGTATGACAGAAAGAATAACCGTGGTCGAAAAAGACCTGGTTACAAGACAGAAAGAAATTGAGAAGAGTAGAAAAATTACAGAAAAATTGTGTAAAAAGAACTTCTCGTGGCTTGCTGAATTCAGTAAAGGAAAGAATTTGGAATTCCTTACAAAAGATGTTGTCCGTTCTTATATAAAGAAAATCTCTTTATATGAAGACAAACGTATAGAGATCGAATTTAAATTTCAAGATGAAATACAGGCGTTATCAGAAATTTTAGAGGAGGGGGTGATCAGATGTCAGATGGTAAATGCATAGTAAAGTATTTAAGATTGTCGCTGGAAGATGAGGATATGCTGGATGAATCCAATAGTATTACAAATCAGAGAATTGTGATTGGGCAATACATAGCCAGTAAAAATGAGTTCAAAAATACGGAAGTGTTAGAATTCAAAGATGATGGCTATAGTGGAACGAATTTCGATCGCCCAGGATTCCAAAGTATGATGGAATTAGTAAGAGATGGAAAAGTCAGCACAATTATAGTGAAAGACCTTTCTCGATTCGGCAGGAATCATATAGAGATTGACACATATCTGGAACAAATTTTTCCATTTATGAATGTGAGATTCATAGCGATCAATGATAATGTTGATAGTATGAAATATGAATCTGGTATGCCGGGAATAGATGTTGGTTTCAGAAATATTATTAACGAACATCATAGCATTGATACTTCCGTTAAAGTAAAAAGAACTTTGATACAGCGTCAGAAAGCTGGAAAATATATGGGAGCGAGAGCACCGTATGGATATTTGAAGCCTGATGAAGATGTGACCAGCCTCGTGATTAATCCGGAGACAGCGCCTGTTGTGAAGATGATATTTCAGAAATATCTTGATGGAATGAATATTACTCAGCTGGCACGTTACCTGAATGAGCAGAAAATTATGAGTCCAGGTCAATATAAAAGAGAAGTTCTGAAAACTGGTGTGAAGAAAACAACAGAAAAATATATCTGGTATCCAGTAACTGTAAGACTGATACTGATGACAGAAACGTATACGGGAACTACGATTGGCGGCAAGTGGAAAGTTGCTTCGGTAGGAAGTAATAAGCATTTGAAAACAAAAGAAGAAGACTGGATTGTGGTTGAGGGTACGCATGAAGCGATTGTTTCTAAAGAGGTGTTTGATGCTGTACAGGAAAAGTTGGAATTAAATTCCAGAAAGAGGAGCAAAACCCACAATAATAATTATCCGCTGAAAGGATTGGTAAAATGTGGGGGATGCGGTCAGAATCTACAGCATGTAACCAGATGCAATCCGCACTTTAAGTGCCCAAGGAAATTTAATGCGGCAAATCAAGATTGTGTAACAGACAATTTATATGATGACGAGTTCAATGAGATGATTTTCAGGGCAATAAAGCTGTTTGCAAAGATCAGTGATGATGCTGAACCGGTACTCGAATTACAGAAAGCAGAATTAAAATCAAAAGTGAATGGAGCTGCAAAAAAGATTCGGGATGCCAAAGACAGTATTAGCAGATACAAGCACCAGAAGACTGAACTATATATGCGATATGCAATGGAAGAAATCTCAGAAGAAGAGTTCACCAGAAAAAATGACAAGCTGGATAAACAAATTGAGAAAGAAACCTTAGCGATAGCGCAAATGGAGACAGAACAGAGTGAAGCGGCTGAACGTTTATTTGAACTTCCGCCCGATGGCAGACAGTGCCTGACAGACCTGATCGAAGGAAATAAGCAATTAACCAGAGAGATAGCAGTAACTTTTATTCGTGGTATCAAGGTATATAATGATAAGCGAATAGAAATTGAATGGAATTTTGCTGATGAGCTGGTGAAGTATGTAGAGCAGGTGCAGAAAATCTGCAGTTGAAGTGATGATGGACAAATTACAAAAATTTTGTGTCATTAGCTTGACACAAGGGGGACGTCACGCTGACAATACGGTGGATTTACAGGAATTCATGATCATGCCGACGGGAGCGGAAAATATGGAGCAGGCGATCCGAATGTGTGCGGAAGTATACCAGTTTCTCAGAATTATCCTGAAACAAAAAGGTCTGTCAACAGCAGTCGGGGATGAGGGAGGTTTTGCACCGGATCTTTCCGATTCAGAAAGCGTCCTGGAAGTGATTCTGGAAGCAGTAAAAAAGGCAGGGTATGAACCCGGAAAGGATATCAGCATTGCAATTGATGCTGCGGCAAGTGAACTGTACGATGAAGAAAGAGGCGTTTATGTTTTCCCCGGAGAAGGAAAAATGAAAGGGGAGGAAGTTCTCAGGGATTCCGGCGAGATGATAGAATATTATGAAAAACTTGCAGAGAAGTTCCCGATTGTTTCCATTGAAGATGGACTTGAGGAAGATGACTGGGAAGGCTGGAAACAGATGACAAAAAGACTGGGAGATAAAATACAGCTTGTAGGTGATGATCTGTTTGTCACGAATATCAAACGTCTTGCATGTGGTATCAAACTGGGAGCGGCAAATGCCATTCTGATAAAATTAAACCAGATAGGAACACTTTCAGAAGCATTGGACGCAGTGGAAATGGCACAGAAAGCGGGATACAGGGCAGTAATTTCTCACAGATCAGGAGAATCGGAAGATTCATTTATCGCAGATCTGGCAGTTGCCACAGGTGCCGGCCAGATTAAGACAGGTGCACCCTGCCGTTCGGACCGAAATGCCAAATATAACCAGCTTCTTCGTATCCATGAGGCCTTGGGAGAACTGGCAGTGTATGAAAATCCTTTTAAAGAAAATGAAAAAAATTGTTAAGAAACCTGACAAAAACTCTGAATTGTGGTTGAAATCCCAATCCGGCTATGTTACAATGAAACTCAGTTGATTAGGAGGTGTAACGAAGTGCAGATTATTAAGATCATTCTGAGTGTCATTTTCATAATAGATTGCATCGCTCTTACAGTAGTAGTTCTTATGCAGGAAGGTAAGCAGCAGGGACTTGGTGCTATCGCCGGAGCAGCAGAAACATACTGGGGTAAGAACAAAGGTCGTTCCATGGAGGGCGGACTTGTTAAGGCAACCACTATTATGGGAATTTTATTTTTTGTAATTTCTGTAGCATTAAATATGCTTGGTTAATCAGAAAAGAAATTTGAAACACTCTTGTTATGTGCAAGAGTGTTTTTTGTGTCATAAAGAGCTGAATCAGATAAAAGTCCTCTGCGGAGGCTGTGAGGAGTAATATGAGTAAAAAAGATATGGACAGAAGAAAAAAGTTTATCCTGGAACTGATGGGAGATCCTATTTATCAGCCAATGAGACTCCGCGAGATTTCTTCTCTTCTGAGACTTTCAAAAGAAGAGAAAAGAGAGCTGTATGATGTTCTGGACGAACTTTGCGAGGAAGGAAAGGTATCTGTAGACCGCAAGGGCAGATATGAAAAGGTCAAAGGAAAATGGAAAAAGAAAAAAGATGACCGTTATTACGATGACCGAAGAGAAGAATACGGATCAGAGTATGGTAGAAAGAAGAAAGATAAAAATAAAAAAGAGCAGCCGGAGGGAATCCAGGCTGAGGGAACCTTCATCGGACATCCCAAAGGTTTCGGCTTCGTAGAAATCGAAGGACAGGATGAGGATATCTTTATTCCTGAAAGTGATACAGGAACAGCCATGCATCAGGATAAAGTAAGGATCATCATCAGAGATGACAAAAAAGAGGGAAAACGCCAGGAAGGTGTAGTTGTGAAGGTTCTGGAACGTGGTATGCCTGAAATTGTAGGAACTTACCAGTTAAATCGGGATTTCGGTTTTGTGATCAGTGATAATCCGAAATTTTCCAAAGATATCTTCATTCCGAGAAAAGAAGCAGCAGGAATTAAAAATGGTGATAAAGTAATCGCGGTGATCACAGATTACGGCTCCGGAAATAAGAATCCTGAAGGAAAAATTAAGGAGAATCTGGGAAATATCCGAACACCGGGTACAGATATCCTGGCAATCGTCAAGAGCTTCGGAATCCCAAGTGAATTTCCTGAGAAAGTAATGAAGCAGGCTCAGCGTGTTCCGGATCATGTGCTGGATGCAGACAGAGATGGAAGGCTGGATCTGAGACATCTGCAGACAGTCACTATTGACGGCGAAGATGCCAAAGACCTGGATGATGCGATTTCCCTGACAAAAGAAGGGGATATCTATCATCTGGGAGTCCATATCGCAGATGTAAGCAACTATGTACAGTATAACAGTGCTCTGGACAGGGAAGCACTGAAACGTGGAACCAGTGTTTATCTGGCAGACCGCGTTGTGCCAATGCTGCCGGAACGTCTTTCCAATGGAATCTGTTCTCTGAATCAGGGAGAGGACAGACTGGCGTTGAGCTGCCTGATGGACATTAACGAAAAGGGTAAGGTAGTTTCCCATCAGATCGCGGAAACAGTGATTAACGTAAATGAGAGAATGTGCTATACTGATGTAAAGAACATTCTTGAGGACACAGACGAAGAAGCAAAGAAACGGTATGATGCACTTATCCCGATGTTCTTTATGATGAAAGAACTGTCCGGAATCTTACGAAACAGCCGCCATCACAGAGGTTCCATTGACTTTGATTTTCCGGAGAGCAAGATTATTCTCAATGCAGCAGGAAAAGCAATCGATGTTAAGCCATATGAAGCAAATGTGGCAACCAAAATCATTGAAGATTTCATGCTGATGGCAAATGAGACTGTGGCACAGGAATACTGCACAGAAGAGATTCCGTTTGTATACAGAACCCATGATAACCCGGATCCGGAGAAAGTGGAGAGTCTTCTGACATTACTTCACAATCAGGGTGTGAAGATTCAGAAAGCAAAAGAAGAAATCACGCCAAAAGAAATCCAGCAGATCATCGAAAGTATCGAAGGGCTTCCGAATGAAGCAATGATCAGCCGTCTGGTGTTGCGTTCCATGAAACAGGCGAAATATACAACAGAATGCAGCGGTCACTTTGGACTGGCAGCAAAATATTACTGCCATTTTACATCTCCGATCAGAAGATATCCTGATCTGCAGATCCACAGGATCATTAAGGATAACTTACGAGGCAGACTGATGCGTGAAGGCAGAACCGAACACTATGCTGAAATCCTTGATGAAGTTGCGAGGCAGTCCAGTGTATGCGAACGCCGCGCAGATGAGGCAGAGCGTGAATCAGACAAGCTGAAGAAAGCAGAATACATGTCCTACCATCTGGGAGAAGAGTTCGAGGGAATTATCTCAGGTGTTACCGGATGGGGGCTTTATGTGGAACTTCCGAATACTGTAGAGGGACTGGTTCATGTCAACACGCTGCGTGATGACTACTATGTTTTTGACCAGGAGAGCTATGAACTTCGCGGTGAGATGACAAAGAAAGTGTACAAGCTGGGAGATAAGGTTCGTGTCCGCGTGGCAGAGGCAGATAAGATGCTCAAGACTGTAGACTTTGAGCTGGTTTCTGATATCCGGGACGATGAAGAAGAGAATTAAATAAAAATGTATGGATACACTTCTGGTATTTGATGATGAAGAAGAGAGTTAAATAAAAATGGCTTGGAGGATATTATGGCAAAGAAAAAAGGAATGAAGCTGATTGCCAATAATAAAAAGGCATTTCATGATTATTTTATAGAAGATACTTATGAAGCCGGCATTGCCCTTGCAGGAACAGAGGTAAAATCCCTGCGCATGGGTAAGTGTAGTATTAAGGAATCCTTTATACGTGTGGAAAACGGAGAGGTTTACATCTACGGAATGCATATCAGCCCTTATGAAAAAGGCAATATTTTTAATAAAGATCCCCTGAGGATCCGTAAGCTGCTGCTTCACAGGTATGAGATCAACAAAATCGAAGCAAAGCTAAAAGAGAAAGGTCTGACGCTGGTACCTCTGAAAGTTTATTTCAAAGACAGTCTGGTAAAAGTAGAGATCGGAATGGCTCGAGGTAAGAAACTTTATGACAAGAGACAGGATATCGCAAAGAAAGACCAGAGAAGAGAAGCAGAACGTGACTTTAAGGTTAAGAATCTATATTGATAATATTACCAAATCCTTTGGCTCAAAATTGTGAAATGTTATGAAAAAATTAATGGATATTGCAAAAATATTCGAAAATTCGTATAATCTATCATATAGATAAAAAAATAACAATTCATTTTTCAGGCAGATGAGCTGAAAGGAGTGGTGCCCTATGAAAACAATCACGATCAGCAGACAGTATGGAAGCGGTGGAAGACACATTGCAGCTTTGCTTTCAGAAAAAATGGGAGTTCCCTGTTACGACAGTAAGCTTTTGCTGAAGGAAGCAGAGAGGCATGGAATCAGCCAGGAAATCATCAATGAATTTAAAGGCAAGACCAGTCTTCTCTATGCAATCGGAGTAATGATGTCGGAAGAATCGCAGGATAAAAAACGCCTGACAATTCCGGAGAAGATGTTTCATGCGCAAAAAGAGACAGTGAAGCGCCTGGCACAGGAAGGTCCATGTATTTTTGTGGGAAGATGTGCAGACCAGATCCTGAAAGATGATAATCAGCTGCTTCGTGTGTATATTTATGCATCTGATATGGAAGACCGTATTAAACGGATCAAGAAAAATAAGCATATTTCTCAGAGAGAGGCACTTGACAGAATTGCATATAAAGATCGTCAGAGAAGAGATTATTATAACTTTTATACAGGACATGAATGGGGCAAAATGGAAAACTATGATATCTGCCTGAATACTTCGGTTTTATCAGAGGAAGAATGTGTGGAACTTCTGATGAAGCTTGCAGAATAGAAATATATTAAATATGACCACAAAAGGATAAGAAAGGACTGCCAGAGTAACATGGCAGTCCTTTCTGTTGGAGTATCCGCTGATTACAGTGTGTGCTTCCTTTTGTGCAATAATATGAAGTAGGAAAAATGTGATTTTTTCATAAGAATGCGTCCGCAGGCAGAAACTTTAAAAACCTGAAAGTCTTAAAATTGTATGAAATCGGCAGAGGCTTAGTTGACAAGTTTTCGATACTCTGCAATAATAGGGAATTGAAAAAATGACATTGTTAAAAAGAAAAAAGATATTCCATATAGCAGGAGGGAATATATTATGAAGAAACGTTATTTAATACTGGCAGGTCTGTTAGTAATGACAGTGGCAGCTGCCGGATGTGGTAAGAAAAAGACAACAGAGACAGCACCTGTAGAGGTAACAGCTACCCCGACTCCTGAAGTAACCAAGGCAGTCGATATGGTGGATATGCAGCAGACAGCAGATGAAGACATAAAGAATGTAATGGGGGAGAAAACTTCCACAGCATCTAAGATTGTGTTTGTAAATAATACAGGGGATGACATCCAGTCACTCTATATCCGGACTCATGTGGATGAAGACAGTGAGGATTATGATGCAGACGAGGATGGAGGATGGGGAGATGATCTCATCAATGGAATGTTTACCCTGACAGATAAGGACAAGGCACTGTATTATATGCAGACTGCAAATACACAGACATCAGGTACACAGACATCAGGTACACAGACATCAGGTACACAGACATCAGATACACAGACAACATCCAACAAGAGTACAGCTTCCTATGATATCCGTATTGCATATGCTGATGAGGACAAGAATGAATGCTTTTTCCGCGATATTCCGCTTGGAACAATTTCGCAGATTACGTTATGTATGGATGGCACAGATGATGATGCGATCCCATATGCAAAATATCTGACAGGTACATCAACAAAAGAAGTATCCACGCTTGATGCGGTAAAGGAACGTCTTGGCATTACAGATGACAGTGAGTCAGAATCAGATTCCACAGACGACAGTGATAAGAAGTCTGCAGATAATTCTGATTCCACAGATAGTAACAACAGTTCTGATCAGAATAATAACAGTGGCAATGGAACCGGGGATAATTCAGATGATCCGGGCAATGGAGGAAACTCAGACGATCCGGGTACTAATGATAATCCGGGCAGTAACGATGATCCGGGAAATGGCGGCGATATGATTTCCACAGCAGAACAGTATATCGGTCAGTCTCTGGATGCACTGGAAGGCGCATGCGGTTCTCCACAGGGCAGCAGCTATGAGGATGATCCTGAGACAGGTAAAACAGGATTCCATTATTACAGCAATTTCACAGTTTCTACAACAGTTGATGAAAATGGTAATGAAATTGTTGCCGGAATATGGTAGAATAGAACTACGAATGTAACAGAGGAGGTATTCCGATCCTCTGTTACCTGCGATAAAATTAATTTCAGGAGACAGTTACTATGAAACGTGTATTATTAAAATTAAGCGGTGAAGCCCTTGCCGGTGAGAAGAAGACCGGATTTGACGAGGCGACTGTTATTGAAGTTGCAAAGCAGATCAGGACAATTGCTGAGGAAGGACTGGAAATCGGCATCGTGATCGGCGGAGGTAATTTCTGGAGAGGACGCACCAGTGAGACTATCGACAGGAATAAGGCTGATCAGATTGGTATGCTTGCAACAGTTATGAACTGTATTTATGTATCTGATATCTGCAGATACCTTGGATTAAAGACAGAAATCTTTACACCATTTGTATGCGGTGCATTTACAAGCCTTTACTCTAAGGATGCAGTGGAAGCAAGCTTTGCACAGGGCAAGATCGTATTTTTTGCAGGCGGTACAGGACATCCTTACTTCTCCACAGATACAGCCACTGTACTTCGCGCAGTAGAGATCGAAGCAGAAGCAATCCTTCTTGCAAAAGCTGTTGACGGAATTTATGACAGTGATCCGAAGACAAACCCGAATGCAGTAAAATATGATGAAATTTCCATTGAAGAAGTAGTTGCAAAGAAACTGGCAGCTATGGATCTGACAGCATCGATCATGTGTATGGAACAGAAGATGCCGATGCTGGTATTTGCACTGGATGAAAAAGACAGCATCATCAATGCAGTACATGGCAAATTTGTCGGAACTAAGGTTACTGTATAAGTAAGGCTTATAAGTCAGTTTACAGAGAAAGTGTAATATAAAAACTATAAAAAGAGGGAGACGAACCTAATGGATGAGAGAATTCAGAAATATGAAGAGAAGATGAAAAAGACACTGGCAAGTCTTGAGAGCGAACTGGTTACAATTCGTGCAGGACGTGCGAACCCGCATATCCTTGACAAACTCGCCGTAGATTATTACGGAGCTCCGACACCTCTTCAGCAGGTGGCAAATATCACTGTCCCGGAAGCTCGTATGATCCAGATCCAGCCATGGGAAAGCAGCCTGATCAAAGGAATTGAGAAAGCAATCCTTACCTCTGACCTTGGATTAAATCCAAGCAACGATGGTAAAGTAATCCGCCTTGTATTCCCGGAACTTACAGAGGAACGCCGTAAGGAACTGGTTAAAGATGTCAAGAAAAAAGGCGAAGCAGCCAAAGTAGCAGTCCGCAACATTCGTCGTGATGCAAATGATGCATTTAAGAAACTTGCAAAACAGGATGTATCTGAGGATGAAATCAAAGAACTTGAGGAGAAAATCCAGAAGAGCACAGATAAATATATCAAAGAAGTTGATGCGGCAGTGGATGCAAAGAGCAAAGAAATCATGACCGTATAAGGGAAACGAAAAGGAGAGCTCCATGAATGCGGGCTCTCTTTTTATCTGAATGAGATAATGGACCGGAAACTGTGGTTCATTATGATGAGACAGTAAGGTTAAAGGAATAACAGGATAAGAAAAGGAAACAAGAGTATGAATGTACCAAATCATATTGCCATTATTCTGGATGGTAATGGACGCTGGGCGAAGGCAAAGGGAATGCCCAGAAGCTACGGACATGTGAAGGGCTGTGCAAATCTGGAAACAGTCTGTGACTATATGAAGGAGCTGGGAGTTAAATATGTGACTGTATATGCTTTTTCCACAGAGAACTGGAAACGTTCCAAAGATGAGGTGGACGGTCTGATGAAACTGTTCCGAAGTTATCTGAAAAAATGTATTAAACTGGCAGATAAGAACAAAATGCGTGTCCGGGTGATCGGAGAGGTTTCGGCATTTGATCAGGATATTCAGGAAAGTATTGCACGTCTGGAACAATATTCTCAGAAATATGATGAAATCTATTTCCAGATTGCATTAAACTACGGCAGCAGAGATGAGATCATAAGAGGTATCCGCAAACTTGCGCAGGATGTTGCAGATGGAAAAGTAAAGCCGGAAGAAATTGATGAGCATGTTTTTGACAATTACCTGGATACGGCAGGAATCCCTGATCCGGATCTGATGATCCGCACAAGCGGTGAATTGAGACTTTCCAATTTTCTGTTATGGCAGATGGCTTATACAGAATTTTATTTCACAGATGTGGCATGGCCGGATTTTAATAAAGCAGAGCTGATTAAGGCTATTGAGAAATATAATCAGAGAGACAGAAGATACGGCGGAGTTAAGGAGGAGTAAAGAATGTTTAAGACAAGACTCTTAAGCGGAATCCTGCTTGTGATTATTGCGCTTGCCACTATTATCAGCGGTGATTATGTGCTGTTTTTCACACTTCTTGCGGTTTCTCTCATTGGAATGAGAGAATTGTACAGAGCAATGAAGGTGCAGGATGAGAAGATAAATCTGCTGGCAGCAGCAGGCTATTTAGGCGCAGTATTATATTATCTGGCAGTACTGCTTGATTTTGAGAGGTATGGAGTGCTGGCAATCATTTTCGGACTTGTGCTGCTCATGTTTGTATACGTGTTCACTTATCCAACCTATGAGGCAGGGCAGGTAATGCCTGCACTGTTTGGTATTGTGTATGTGGCAGTTATGTTGTCGTTTATTTATCTTACCAGAGAGCTTCCCGGTGGAAAGTTCCACGTATGGCTGATCTTTCTGTGCTCATGGGGATGTGATACCTGCGCATATTGTGTGGGAATGCTGATCGGTAAACATAAAATGGCACCTGTCCTCAGCCCTAAGAAATCTGTGGAGGGAGCTGTGGGTGGTGTGGCAGGAGCTGCACTTCTTGGTGTGATCTATGCAGCAGCCACTCAGGGACCGATGCTGGAATATGCTGTGATCTGTGCAATCGGAGCACTGATCTCCATGGTAGGCGATCTGGCTGCATCTGCGATCAAGAGAAATCAGGGGATTAAAGATTATGGAAAATTAATTCCGGGACATGGAGGAATCCTTGACAGATTCGACAGTGTGATCTTCACAGCACCGGTTATTTATTTCCTCTCTCTTGTGATGATTGAGATCTAGAGCGTGTCTGAAAAATCATTCCCGCAATCTGCACGCCCCACTTTGCGGGATATTTCACCCGAATTCAGTTGCCGTAGCCCGCTACGGCGCCCTCATCCGGGCAAAATATCCCACAAATTGTGACGCACATCTTGCAGAAAGCCTTTTTCAGACGCGCTCTAACGGAGCATATATTCTTCTGATATACATGTTTACAGTATTTTCTGATATGAGAACTGTCAGGTCAGAAGTAATTTTATAAAATTGTTGTATAAGTATTGAAATGAGGTACAATATGAAAAAAGTAGCAGTCTTAGGTTCTACAGGTTCGATCGGAACACAGACACTGGATGTGGTACGTGCAAATGATGACCTGGAAGTAGTTGGTCTTGCAGCAGGCAGCAATGTAGAAATGCTGGAGAAGCAGATACGTGAATTTCATCCCAGACTTGTTGCAGTCTGGAAAGAAGAGGCAGCCAGAGATCTGGCAGTACGTGTGCAGGATCTGGATGTAAAAATCGTAAGCCAGATGGGTGGTCTTATCGAACTTGCCAGAATGGAAGAATCAGACATTCTGGTGACCGCTATCGTAGGAATGATAGGAATCAGACCAACTATGGAAGCAATCCTTGCAGGTAAGGATATTGCTCTGGCAAATAAGGAAACACTGGTAACAGCCGGACATTTGATCATGCCGCTGGCAAAGCAGTTCGGTGTGCAGATCCTGCCTGTAGACAGCGAGCACAGTGCTATTTTCCAGGCACTTCATGGAGAGAAAAGAGAGCAGATACATAAACTGCTCATCACTGCATCCGGCGGTCCTTTCCGCGGAAAGAAAACAGCAGATCTGGAGAAGGTGACTCTGGAGGATACGCTGAAGCATCCGAACTGGGTAATGGGACAGAAGATTACAGTGGATTCTGCAACTCTGGTAAATAAAGGTCTGGAAGTTATGGAAGCCAGATGGCTTTTTGATGTAGATCTGGATCATATTCAGGTTGTGGTTCAGCCGCAGAGTATTATCCACTCTATGGTGGAATTCGAGGACGGTGCAGTGATGGCACAGCTTGGAACACCGGATATGAGACTTCCGATACAGTATGCATTATGCTACCCGGACAGAAGATTTTTAAAAGGCGACAGACTGGATTTTCATATGTTGAAGCAGATCACCTTTGAGGAGCCGGACAGGAAAACTTTTAAAGGTCTTCCAATGGCGGTGGAAGCGGCAAGGGCAGGCGGCAGTATGCCAACCGTTTTTAATGCTGCAAATGAGCTGGCAGTCCGCAAATTCCTTCAGAAAAAAATCAGCTTTCTGGATATTTACGAGATTATCGGGCAGTCTATGAGCAGACATACAGCAGTAAAGGATCCGGACCTGGATCAGATTCTGGAGATTGAGAAAGAAACTTATCGTTGGATTGAAAGCAGGTGGTAGATTGAAAATTATTATTGCAATTGTCATATTCAGTGCAATCATTCTCTTTCATGAGCTGGGACATTTTCTTTTTGCAAAGCTGAATAAGATCGTGGTCACAGAATTCTCTTTGGGAATGGGACCAAGACTTTACAGTTTTGAGAAAGGAGATACCAGATATTCACTGAAACTTCTTCCTATCGGTGGCTCCTGTGCCATGCTGGGGGAGGATACGGACATAGAGAATGAACCGGGAACTTTTAACAGTGCGTCTGTGTGGGGCAGGATTTCTGTAGTTGCCGCAGGACCGGTATTTAACTTTATCATGGCATTTGTATTGTCTGTGATCATTGTAGGTGCTGTAGGATATGAACCATCCAGAGTTCTTTCCGTAAAGGAAGGTTCTGCGGCTGAGGCGGCAGGACTGAAAGAGGGAGATATTATTACCGGTTATCAGGGATATCACATTGATCTGGGAAAAGATCTCTATGTATATTCCTATCTGAACCAGCTGAAAGAGGGAGATACCATTAACCTGACTGTTAAGCGTGATGGAAAGAAGATGGACATTTCCTATAAGTCGGATACAAATGTGAGATACCTTCTGGGCTGCAATTTCAACGGGGATGATACTTCTGCCATGACAGTGGAATCTGTAATGGATGGAATGCCGTTGCAGGAAGCAGGGATTCAGCAGGGAGATGTGATCACATCCATTAATGGAGTGAAGATTACAAATGCAGCAGATTACCAGAAATATATTCAGGAGAATCCGCTGACAGAAAAGTCTGTAAAGATTACCTATTCCAGGGACGGACAGGAATATGATATTACGGTTACACCAAAAGAATACCGTACGGCAGAATCAGGATTTACCTACAATATGTATTCTGAAAAAGCAAAAGGGCTGAATGTAGTCAAATATGGTGCCGTAGAAGTAAAATATATGGTACGTACAACGATTCTCAGCCTGAAAGAGCTGGTCAGCGGAAAGCTTGGAATGAAAGATCTGAGTGGTCCGGTCGGAATTGTGGATGCAATCGGAACTACGTATGAGGAAAGCAAAAGCGAAGGAACCATGATCCTGTGGATGAATATGCTTAATCTGGCAGTTCTGCTCTCTGCAAACCTTGGAGTTATGAACCTCCTTCCGTTTCCGGCACTGGACGGTGGACGGCTGGTATTCCTTGTCATAGAGGCAATCCGCAGAAAACCGATTAACAGACAGGTGGAGGGCGGCATCCATTTCGCAGGGCTGATGCTGTTGATGGCGCTGATGGTATTTGTTATGTATAATGATATTGTTAAGCTGATCTGATCATCTGGCATACCAGTGTGGGTTTGAAAAAATCTCCCATAAAATGTGACGCATATCTTGTGTAAAGCATTTTTTAAACACACTTTAGAACCAATGTAATGTATATGATTAAAAAGACAGATATCTTGAAAGAAAATAGAGAGTCTGTCTTTTTTTGACGAAAATTTGACGATTTATCTGGATTTTCACAGTTCGATTTGATATATTAAAATTGTCCTGAAGGTTTAAGCGACAGATATATGTATTACACAAATCTGTTACAGAGGATTAACAGTGAAAGTATTTTGAACGCAGTTTCGGGAAAGTGTGTGTATAATGTAACCCAACAAAAGACAAACAGAAAAATGTGGGGTGAAAGGAGATGTTTATGAGAAAGAAAAATGAAATCACTGAGTATGTAGCTGCTGCTCTTATATTTGTGTGTGCGGTAGCAGTAAGTCTGGGCATATTTCTGGTATGCACGCAGAATTCTATTGAGCGTAACTCGCAGAAAGTAATTAAGACGAATGTTTCCAGACAGAGTGAACATATTAAAGCAATTTTGGATATTCATTATGGATATCTGAGGGGTATAGCAAAAGAGATTGGAAAATCCGAAGAACTTGTGTCGGATGAAAATATGGAAATGTTAATATCGCTTGAAGAGGAAACTGCTTTAGAGCGTACAGCACTGATTGAAGCAGATGGTACGGCTCATTATGATAACGGAGCAGAGAAGAATGTATCTTTGAGGAGATATTTTAAGGAAGGAATGGAGGGAAAAGAAACACTAAGCGATCCACTGGAGAGCAGCGTAGATAAAGAAACCCGTGTAATTCTGGGCGTACCGGTCTGGAAAAACGGAAAAGTGATAGGAGTTCTGGGTGGTTCTTATAACGTAACTGCATTAAGCCGTATGCTGTTTAACGATTTCTTTGAAGATGTAGGATATACACTGATTACTACCAGTGATGGTGAGATTATTGCGTATGATGGTGATTTTGCCTATCATGAGATTGAATATGGCGATAACTTCTTTGAATTTTATGATGATCAGACACTTATTTTTGATTCGTCCCTGACAGAAGTGAAAAAAGATTTTACAGTGGGTGCCGATGGACTGATGAAAATAAGAATTGGAAATGATTATAATTCAGACCGTTATCTGGCCTATACAGATATGGGATTGAATGACTGGATGATTTGTTATGTTATCCCTGTTTCTGAAGCGCAGAAATCTTATAACTTTGTACGAAGATATGAACTGATTTTTACAATCGGGTTTTGTGTTATGGTAAGCATGTTGTTCCTTTGGGGATTTGTTAAGAACAGATCAAAGGATAAACAGCTTATTCAGGCAGCAGAGACAGATGCACTGACCAGCGCGTACAATAAGAGAAGTACAGAAGAACGGATCCATAATGTTCTGCAGGAACACCCGCAGGAACCGGGAACTTTTGTGATCATGGATGTGGATCATTTTAAGGAAGTAAATGATATATATGGACACATTACAGGGGACAAAGTCCTGCACAAATTTGGTGAAGTGCTTCATGAACATTTTCGTGAAGGAGATATTGTTGGCAGGATTGGTGGTGATGAATTTGTAGTATATATGAGGAAAACGGACAGCAGAGAAGTTGCTGTTTCCAGAATCGAAAGTCTGATAAAAAAGGTTGAAGAATTATCGTTTACGGAAATGAATGGAAAGAATATTACCATTAGTGCCGGAATGGCATTTGCTCCGGAACATGGAACAGGATATCTTGATCTGTATAAAAATGCAGATACTGCACTATATAAGACAAAACAGAATGGCAGAGATGGGTATAATATTTACGAAGAAGAAAAAAGATAAAGATAAAGGAGAGAGAAAAAGGTTATGCCTATTGGAATAATTATCAATGCATTATCCATAGTTATCGGCGGAATCCTGGGGGCTCTTGTGGGGCACAAATTAAGTCCGAAATTCAAAGAGGATATTACCCTTGTATTCGGGGTATGTTCTATGGGAATGGGAATCAGCACCATCGGTCTGATGGAAAATATGCCGGCGGTTATTTTTTCTGTTGTGATCGGTACGGGAATCGGACTTGCGATTCATCTTGGAGAAAGGATTAATGCCGGTGCCGGTGTTATGCAGCGTGTGATCGGCAAATTTATCAAGAATTCAAATTCAGAGCTTTCTGAGGATGAGTTTATGAATACACTGGTGACGATCATCGTATTATTCTGTGCAAGCGGAACAGGAATCTATGGCTCTATCGTATCCGGAATGAGCGGGGATCATTCAGTGCTGATCTCCAAATCTATTCTGGATTTATTTACAGCAGCTATTTTTGCCTGCAGCCTGGGAATGGTAGTGTGTATGATCGCCATTCCGCAGGTGATCATTTTCCTGATCCTGTTCTTTGCAGCAACGGCGATTTTCCCGTTGACTACACCGGGCATGATCAATGACTTTAAAGCCTGTGGCGGGTTTCTGATGCTTGCAACCGGTTTTCGTATGGTGAAGCTGAAGAACTTCCCAACTGCGGACATGATACCGGCGATGGTGCTGATCATGCCTATGTCATGGTTCTGGGTGACTTACGTACTGCCGTTAGTATCATAAGTTAAGCTGGCAGATTTTCATTTCTGAGTTCAGAAACGGAGATCTGCTTCTTTTTAGGTCAATTACAATCAAAGTTATAGATGACTGTAATGGCGCTTATAAAAAACTAACCAATAGTTAATAGAAAATTTCTTCCTGATATTGTATTGTAAATATATAATAAATCTGAAAAAAATATCAGGTGTATCAAAAGTATTTCCTGATATTTGCCTGAAACTATAATGGCACATCAAGAGAGGAGGAGATTTTTATGAGTATGAAAAATCGATTTGCAGGAAAATGTAGAAGTTATCTGGTATTTTTTCTTCTGGCGGCAGTTGCAGCACTTTTATTTTTCCCAAGGGTAGCATCGGCTGCTGCCAAGCCAACTGCCAAACAGCTTAAAGTAACCTACAGAGGATTCGAATATGACAATGATACAGCAAAGTTATATCTGAAGCTGAGTCTGAAAAATACTTCGAGTTACACGATTACAAAAGTGAAGATGGGATATGAGATACCTATTATGGAGGATGGAACCATAACCCAGACCTTCAGTGTAACGATCAATCCCGGAAAGACAGTGAATAAGACGGTTTATATTGGAAAAATGACTCAGCAGCCATATAAAGCGCCGAAGGTAAAATGCTTATCGTTCTGGTATAAGTCAGCGATACCTAAGCTAAACCAGCTCAAAGTCAGCTACAAGGGATATGAGTACAATCCGAACACAGGAGAGCTGTATATAACTGCCCGTATGCAGAACACTTCCAGTTATACGATTACAAAGGTAACGATGTATTTTGAGATACCACTGGATGAAACTGCAACACCGACCAAAACCTACAATGTAAATATTCCGGCCGGAAAGACAAAAAATTACAGGTTTAAAATCGGAAGGATGGCAGATGCTCCGGATGGAAAGGTACTGGTGAAATGTAAGAAATTCTGGTATAAGAAATAACAAATGAAATTGTGATATCAGACAGGCAGCCATTGTGAGATACTCTAAACAGTACCGCAATGGCTGCTGTTTTGTTATGCTTAGGAAATTACGTCGGAATTGTTATAATTAGGTACATTTTAGCATAAATAATTCCTGTCTGAAATAAAAATTGCTGTTATTATTTCTGGCTTAGTCGGGCTCGAAGTGGCAGTAACTCCTGCTTTACGTTACAAATGTTTCATGTTATCATTATCTAAAATCAGGGAAGCTGTTTTTCGGGGAATTTTTTAACCGAATGCGGATTGCGAATATCCGTTTGACTTGCAAAATCTGGTAATGAAGGAGGATGAAAAATATGCGGAACAGAAAGAAACTGCCAATTGGAATAGATAGTTTTGAAAAAATAATCCGGCATAATTTTTACTATGTGGATAAAACAGAAATGATAACAGAACTTCTTCATAACTGGGGAGAAGTGAATCTGTTTACACGTCCTCGCCGTTTTGGAAAATCTCTGAATATGAATATGCTGCAGTCATTTCTGGAAATCGGATGTGATAAATCGCTGTTTAATGGACTGAAGGTATCCCGTGAAAAAGAACTGTGTGAAGAATATATGGGAAAGTTTCCGGTAATTTCGCTTACATTGAAGAATGTGGAGGGATTAAATTTTGAGTCAGCCCGGAAATCGCTGAAGAATACTCTGGGAATGGAGGCGTGGAGACTTAGTGCTCTGGCAGAGAGCAGCCGCCTTACAGAGGAAGAAAAAAACTCTTATAAAGCATTGACTGTCGTTGATGATCATGGCGATTTCAAAATGTCTGATGCCACAATGGAGAAGGCGCTGCTTATATTAACTGTATTACTGGAGAAACATTATGGAAAAAAAGCGGTTCTTTTGATTGATGAGTATGATGTGCCATTAGATAAAGCGTTCCAGTATGGATATTATGACGAGATGGTATCTTTGATCAGAAACATGTTTGGAAATGTTTTGAAGACAAATTCGAGCCTGTTTTTTGCAGTACTTACGGGATGCCTGAGAATTGCGAAGGAAAGCATTTTTACAGGATTAAATAATTTTAATGTTTTTTCGATTACGAGTGTACAGTTTGATGAGTTCTTTGGATTTACAGATGATGAGGTCGCAGAAATGCTGAAATATTTTGGGCTTTCTGACTACCATGAAACAATCAGGGAATGGTATGATGGTTATCAGTTTGGAAAGAAAGCAGTGTATTGTCCCTGGGATGTGATCAGTTATTGCAGAAATTTATGTGCAGATTCTGATGCGATACCAGAAGATTTCTGGTCTAATACCAGCAGCAACAGCATTGTGAGTCGTTTTATAGATAAAGCGAATAAACAGACGAGAGATGAAATCGAAAACCTGATTTCGGGAGAAACGGTTATAAAAGAAATAAAACAGGAACTGACATATAATGAACTGGATAAATCCATTGAGAATCTTTGGAGTATACTTTTTACAACAGGGTATTTAACACAACGTGAAAGAATAGACAGCAGAAAGTTACGTCTGGCAATTCCTAACAGGGAAATTAAAGAATTGTTTGAACTTCAGATCAGGGAATGGTTTCAGGAAAAGTCATCTGAGGATGTAAAGAAGCTTGATAAATTATGCATGGCTTTTCCAGATGGAGATGCAGAAACGATAGAAGATTTGTTTAACGACTATTTATGGAATACAATCAGTATTCGGGATACGGCAGTTAAGGGAAGAAAAGAAAATTTTTATCATGGAGTTTTGCTGGGGCTGCTAAGTCATATGGAGAACTGGGCTGTCTGGTCGAATATAGAATCTGGTGAAGGTTATTGTGATATTTTACTGGAAGTTCCGGAGAATCGTGTCGGAGTGGTGATCGAGATGAAATATGCTCAGGAAGACAGAATGGAGGCAGCTTGTACAGAAGCTCTGAAACAGATTGAACAACGTCAGTATGCTGCAAGGTTAAAGAGTGACGGGATGAAGAATATTGTAAATTATGGCATTGCCTGTTATCGGAAACATTGTAAAGTTAAGATTGGGAAAGAAAATTCTTAATCTAAGAAGATATCTTAATAAGAAAACAGCTCTGCTGTTCTGAAATTACGGCTCCTCTCAGTGATTATTATTTGTGATACTGAGGGGAGCTTTTTATATCATAGAAGATTATTCTGCAATGTTTCTGTGATGTAACAGTCTTTTGGACAGGATTCTTTCTTACGTATTCCTTGTTGGAATAATCCATGTAAAAAGAAGAATTGCGAAGGAAATAGGAAACGAACGGGTATAATTTGTGCAAATTGTTGGAAAATTTTTTAAACATACTTTAATATGAACGGAAAAGTCAGGAAAGGAAGAAAAATGAGAAAGAGACTTATCATCGGTATGAGTGGGGCTTCCGGAGCGCCCCTTACAATAGAATTGCTGAAACAACTGTAGCAGTATAAAGAAATAATAGAGACACATCTGATCGTGACAAAAGGTGCGGAAATGACGCTGGAACAGGAGACAGATTATACATTGGAACAGCTATATGCTCTTGCGGACGAGGTACATGATAACTATAACATCGGTGCAGGTCCGGCGAGTGGAAGCTACCGTACGATGGGAATGATCGTGATTCCATGCAGTATGAAAACTCTGGCGGGATTCGTAAGCGGGTACAGTGATAATCTCGTTTTACGGGCAGCAGATATAACCTTGAAAGAACGCCGGAAGAAGATATCATTACCAGAAAATGGGCTGAGCAGATATGGGAACTTGTCAAACAACCGGTGTCTGTGCTAGCAGGAGTACATTATGATAATCTGGAAAAGGAACAGTTGATGGAAGTAATCCGGATATTAGATCAACTGCTCGAAAACTTAGAACAAGAACTGCGATTGCGGAATACAAAATGTAGTCAAAACGTATAAGAGAAACATAGAAATACAATGGTGCTATAATTTTTTCAGATAACGAAATCAGGAGTTTATGTCGGACTGGAAAAAGCCTGTGAAAAAGCAATGAACCAGATTCGGGAGCTGCGTTATGATGAACGGCTTCGTAATGAAGACAGAAATGATATTCTGGCATATGGAATTGCTTTTTGTAAGAAGAAATGCAAGGTAGTTGTCGAAAATTTATAAGGAATGAGGTAATCTTAAAAAGATGATATCTGAAAAGGGAAAGGGATAGGTGATAGATTCTTGCGCATCAGTTCTTTGCAGGCTGATGCGCATATTTTGTCTGCTTTGCTACAACCCTAACGCAACTCAGCAATCCTGCTGACTGCCACGTAGATCTCCTGGATTTTGTACCAGGTTGGATAATCTACGATCCCTGTCTGGTCCAGACCGAAAATGCTCTGGAAAATCCTGACGGAATTTTGGGTCTCAGGTCCGTAAATTCCATCTGCGGTAACAACAGGGACAGCAGGATAAGCTTCTGCGATTGTGTTTAACTGTTCCTGAATCTGTCTTACCTTATTTCCGGATGCACCGATATCCAGATCATATCCCGGCCAGGAGGCGGGGATGCCAGAGATTGCTTCCGCCACATTGATATACATATCATTTCCGTAAAAAGTCCGTAGGATTTCAATGGCAGAGTATCCCTGATCGCCCAGTGCTTTGCTTCCCCATTGTGTCATCCATCCTCTGTTTCGACATTGTACCTGTTTGCCGTCACAGTACTGGGTAAGGATTGGCTGACGTACATTTGGCCTGGAAAGATAATTCTCGAATAATTCATCTACAATGCGGTCAATGCTGGCAAAGATATTCCTGCCATAGATCCATTTGTGATCATAGGCAGTGGAGGAAGTGATCGTAAAGTCATAACCTTTGTTCCGGTACCATTCCGTATAAACCCTGTTCAGAGTAAAAGACATGATAGCCAGAATATTTGCCCGGATGGTGTCGTCGGGCCAGGTGGCATAGATTTCGCTGCTGGCTACATTTTTGATGTAATCTTTGTAGCGTACATAATAATTGCCTGCAGCGGAATCGTTGACAGGCCCATCGTGTACCACTATATATTCAGGGACAACGACCTTGCTTAATACGATTTCGCCGTTTTCGTTTATTGGTTTTATCTCGGCTTCTTCGATTTTGGGAGGATATTCATAGAACAACGTATGCGGAGGAATTACAATTCTCTGGAAAGTTTCGCTGGATTCCATGACATTCAGCGTTGTTGGCTGTCTGGATAAAGTATCTGCTAATACCTGGCTTCCTGCGATTTCTTTGGGTTCAAAGCCTTCTGCTTCGATCTGAATGGTATATTCTGAGTATGGCTGCTGTTCAACCGGTTCCATACTATATTCCAGAGGTGGAGTCTTAAGTTCAATGACAGGAGTGCGTCCGGAGGAATCTGTTGCCACTTCTTCAATGGTACTGTCGGGTGCTCCTGTGTAGGAGATTCTGACGCGTGCGTTTTCTATGGGACGATTGTTCAGCCGGTCTGATACGGTAACCTGATATTGTCCTGTATCTATATTTTCCTGCTGCATCTGCATATGATAAAAAGCCATACAAGCTCCTGTAGATAATGCTTTCCTGATAAATTATGCAGGGGATCGGAAAATGGTTACCTGAGAAAAGAATTATTGTAGAAAAAAGAATAAAAAAATAAGGCACCATGACTTCTCATAGTTCCTCATTCTTTAAATGCGGAAGATGGGACTTGAACCCACACGAGCGCAATGCTCACAAGATCCTTAGTCTTGCTCGTCTGCCAGTTCCGACACTTCCGCATATCGCATTTTCATGGGATTCTTTTGATCTCCCTCGCGACAAGTGATACTATATCAAATGTAAAAGCTAATGTCAACACCTTTTTGAAAAAAATATAAAAAAATTTCAATTTTTTTTTGAAAAAAAGAGGAATTTGAAATTTTATGTAGAATATAATTAATAAGAGGTATTTTGTCAGCTTGTGGAGGTATCGCTTATGAATATCAGAGAAAGCATGGAACAGCGTGAACAAAAGATGCTCAGTCCTTATGCTGCTTTGAGTCTTTGTTCCAGAGGCAGAGAGCGGCAGGAGGAAGAATGCGATGTACGGACTGTCTATCAGAGAGACAGGGACAGGATCCTTCATAGTAAAGCTTTTCGCAGGATGAAGGATAAGACACAGGTTTTTGTGGCACCCCAGGGTGACCATTACAGGACCAGACTGACACATACTCTTGAGGTATCACAGATTGCCAGAACAATAGCGAAGGCACTGAGACTGAATGAAGATCTTGTAGAAGCGATCGCACTTGGACATGACCTGGGACATACTCCTTTTGGACATGCAGGTGAGAGGGCTCTTGATGCAGTGAATCCGGATGGCTTTGCCCACTATAAACAGAGCGTCAGGGTTGCACAGATACTGGAGAAGAACGGCGAAGGGTTGAATCTCACATGGGAGGTCCGGGATGGTATCCTGAATCACAGAACCAGTGGGAATCCGTCTACTCTCGAAGGACAGGTAGTAAGACTTTCGGACAAGATCGCCTATATTCATCATGATATGGATGATGCACAGCGGGCGGGGATTATTTCTGAGGATGATATTCCGGTCACGCTTCGGATGCTGCTCGGTTATACAACCAGAGAGCGGCTCAATACATTTGTTCATGATGTGATAGAGAACAGTCTTGAGCAGGATACCATAAAGATGTCAGCAGAGATCTACGAGGCAATGATGGATCTGCGGGCTCTCATGTTTCAGAATGTATATGAGAATCCGGCAGCCCATAAGGAAGAGGAAAAGGTAGTGAAGATGCTGACGGAGTTATATGAATATTATGTCGAACACCCGGAAGCAATGTCAACAGAATACAGGGAGCTGATCGTGCGTGGAGAGAAGAAGGAACAGGCAGTATGTGACTATCTCTCAGGAATGACAGACCAGTATTCTATAAGGAAATTCCGGGAGATTTACATACCAAAAGCATGGGAAGTCTATTAATCAATCAAGAAGGAGGACGAAGCATGCGTTATTCAGACGATATCATTGAAGAAGTCAGGATGAAGAATGATATTGTAGATGTTGTATCCCAGTATGTGAAGCTGAACAAAAGAGGAAGTACCTATTTTGGACTTTGTCCGTTTCATAATGAGAAAACTCCCTCTTTTTCGGTAACACCGGCGAAGCAGATGTATTACTGCTTTGGATGCGGAGCAGGCGGGAATGTATTTAATTTTGTGATGGAATATGAGAATTATACCTTTGGGGAGGCACTGAAGCATCTGGCAGACAGGGCAGGGGTGCAGCTTCCGAAGATTGAATATTCCGGAGAAGCAAAGAAGAAAGCAGAACGTCGGGCTGCCCTTCTGGAGATCAATAAGCTTGCAGCAGGATATTTCTATTATCAGCTGCGTCGTGAGAGTGGCAGACAGGCACATGAATATCTGACAGGCAGAGGACTCAGTGAGGAGACGATCAGGAAGTTTGGCCTGGGATATTCGGATAAGTACAGTGACGATCTGTACAAATATCTGAAGTCAAAGAATTACAGTGACGAACTGCTGCGGGATTCCGGCCTGTTCAATGTGGATGAACGCAGGGGAATGTATGACAAGTTCTGGAACAGGGTTATTTTCCCGATCATGGATGTGAATAACCGCGTGATCGGATTTGGAGGCAGAGTGATGGGTGACGGAAAGCCGAAGTACCTGAACTCGCCGGAGACTACGATCTTTGATAAAAGCCGGAATCTGTACGGGCTGAATGTTGCAAGAACCACGAGAAAAAATTATCTGATCCTGTGTGAAGGATATATGGATGTGATATCCATGCATCAGGCAGGGTTTACCAATGCGGTGGCATCGCTGGGAACGGCACTTACTTCCGGACATGCAAGTCTGCTGAAGCGTTACACTCAGGAGGTATTGCTTCTGTATGACAGTGATGATGCAGGCGTGAGGGCTGCCCTTCGTGCCATTCCGATCCTGAGGGAAGCAGGTGTTTCTTCGAGAGTGGTAAATCTTAAGCCGCATAAAGATCCGGATGAATTTATCAAGGCACTTGGAGCGGAAGAGTTTGAGAAACGTCTGGAGCAGGCTATGGACAGCTTTATGTTCCGCATACATATGGCAGAGCGGGAATTTCCAATGGAGGAACCCCAGGGACAGAACCGTTTCTTTGAGCGGTGTGCGCAGATGCTTCTGGAGCTTTCCGATGAACTGGAGAGAAATCTTTATATAGAAGCAATCGTAAAGGATTACAGAAGCAGTGGGATCAGTGTGGAGAATCTGAAAAAGAGAGTCGGAGCTCTTGCGATGAAGGGAACTCCGGCAGAGCAGAGAATTCAGCCTAAACCTGTGGGAGCAGGTCAGCAAAAGAAGAAGGAGAGTGCAGCAGAGAAAGCACAGAAGCTGATGCTTACCTGGCTGGTAACTTATCCGGGCATATTTGACACAGTGGAAAAATATATCCAGCCTTCAGATTTCGTGGTTCCTCTGTACAGGCAGGTGGCAGAGATGCTTTACCAGCAGCACAGGGATGGCGATGTGAATCCTGCAAGGCTGATGAATGCTTTCATTGACAGTGAAGAGCAGAGAGAGGTTTCATCCCTTTTTAATGCAACGATCCATCTGGAGACTCCGGAGGAACAGAACCGGGCTTTCTCGGATGCTGTGATCAGGATTAAGGATGAGAGTCTGAAAGAGAGAAACAGAACCTGGGATCCCACAGATATACAGGGACTGCAGGAACTTGTAAAAGCAAAGAAAGAACTGGAAGAGCTTGGAAGAAAGCGGCAGCAGCTGCATATTTCTTTCGAATAAGGATAAAATATAAACACTATATGGAGGTATAGAGCACATATGGAAATGAATATGGGTAAATTCAGTGAAAAACTGGTAGAACTTCTGGAGCTTGCCAAGAAGAAAAAGAATGTACTGGAATACCAGGAAATCAATGACTTCTTTAAGGATCAGCCACTGGGAGTTGAACAGATGGAGAAAGTATTTGACTTTCTGGAAGCCAGTGGAGTGGATGTGCTTAGGATTACAGACAGTAATGCAGATGATATGATCCTGGATGATGACGATGCAGACATTGATAAGCTGGATGAAGAAGAGATTGAGCTTGACAAGATCGATCTTTCTGTTCCTGAAGGTGTAAGCATCGAGGATCCGGTACGTATGTATCTGAAGGAAATTGGTAAGGTTCCGCTTCTTTCAGCAGAAGAGGAAATCGAACTTGCAAAGAGAATGGAGAATGGGGATGAGGCTGCCAAGAAACGTCTGGCAGAAGCAAACCTTCGTCTTGTTGTCAGCATTGCAAAGAGATATGTGGGACGTGGAATGCTTTTCCTTGACCTGATCCAGGAAGGTAACTTAGGTCTGATCAAAGCGGTTGAGAAATTTGATTACCGCAAGGGTTATAAATTCAGTACCTATGCTACATGGTGGATCCGTCAGGCGATCACCAGAGCAATCGCAGACCAGGCACGTACCATCCGTATTCCGGTGCATATGGTTGAGACTATTAACAAACTGATCCGCGTTTCCCGTCAGTTACTGCAGGAGCTTGGACGTGAACCTACGCCGGAAGAAATTGCAAAAGAGATGGATATGTCTGTAGAGCGTGTACGTGAGATCCTTAAGATCTCCCAGGAGCCTGTATCTCTGGAGACACCTATCGGTGAGGAAGAGGACAGCCACCTTGGAGACTTTATCCAGGATGACAATGTACCTGTACCTGCAGATGCAGCAGCATTTACTTTGCTGAAAGAGCAGCTGGTAGAGGTTCTGAGTACATTGACAGACAGAGAGCAGAAAGTATTGCGCCTGCGTTTTGGCCTGGACGATGGACGTGCCAGAACTCTGGAGGAAGTTGGTAAGGAATTTAATGTAACAAGAGAACGTATCCGTCAGATTGAGGCAAAGGCGCTCCGCAAGCTTCGTCATCCGAGCCGTAGCCGTAAACTGAAGGATTATCTGGACTAAGGAGCCTGTTATGCAGCTTTCATTACGTTTGTCTGCAATAGCAGGCCTGGTGACCAGGGGAAACAGACTTGTGGATGTGGGATGCGATCATGGATACCTGCCGGTTTCGCTTTATCTGGATGGAAAGATTCCGGGTGCGATTGCCATGGATGTAAGAAAAGGCCCGTTGTCCAGAGCGCAGGAACATATTTCTCAGTATGGACTGGACGCATACATAGAAACCCGGCTTTCAGACGGACTTGAGGCTTTGAAACCGGGAGAGGGCGACACTCTTGTGATTGCAGGAATGGGCGGCCCTCTCATGGAGAGGATTCTTACTGACGGGGCAGAGGTCAGGGAGAGCTTTCGGGAAATGATCCTGCAGCCTCAGTCAGATATCCCCCATTTTCGCAGATTTGTCAGAAAAATCGGCTGGCAGATCACAGAGGAGGAGATGGTTCTGGAGGATGGCAAGTTTTATCCTATGATGAAGGTAATTCATGGAGAAAAGATGCATATTTCAGAAGATACTCCTTATACTTTAGATGAGTGGTTTGGAGGAATGCTTCTGGAAAGAAAGCATCCTGTTCTGCGGGAGTATCTGGAAAGAGAGCTTCGCATCCGCAATGAGATTCTTGACAGATTAAAGAATGCGCCCAATGCAGAGAAGCGTGCGGGCGAGATAGAGGAGGAAAAGCAGGCAGTTATTGTTGCTTTAGAGGAATATGAAGGCATATGAACTGACCTCCTGGCTGGAGAAGAAGTACCCGTCAGATGCAGCAGAGGACTGGGATAACGTAGGACTTCTCGCAGGAGATGATACAAATGAGATCAGCCATGTGTTTCTGGCTCTGGATCTGACAGAGGAAACACTGGCTGAGGCCATAGAGGATGGGGCAGATATGATCATTACCCATCATCCCATGATCTTTTCCGGAATTAAGAAGATCAATAATCACAGCTTTACAGGAAGAAAGATCCTTACGCTGATACAGAAAGGAATTGTTTATTATGCGATGCATACCAATTATGATGTGCTGGGTATGGCGGATCTGAGTGCAGACTATACGAAGATGCATGATACCACAGTCCTTTCCGTAACTGAAGAGAGAGAGGGGGAAGTACAGGGCTTTGGCAGAGTTGGGAAACTTCCCCGGGAAATGACGCTGAGAGAGTATGCACAGCTTGTCAAAGAGTCTTTGAAGTTAAATGATGTAAAGGTTTATGGGAATCTGGACAGCATGGTAAAATGTGCTGCTGTATGTACAGGATCAGGCAAGAGCATGATCAAGGATGTCATTAAGGCCGGTGCGGATGTGTATGTGACCGGTGATATCGACCACCATACAGGAATTGATACGGTTGCGCAGGGACTGGCGCTGATCGACGCCGGACACTACGGAACAGAATATATTTTTATGGATGCAATGAAAAAAGAACTGACACAGGCATTTCCGGAACTGAAAATCTCCTGTGCAGAGGTAAAGAGCCCGTACACGATTCTGTGATACGGGTTCTTACCATATAATAATGAAATTATAAATGAAAATTGGCTGATCTGCCTGTTGGCAGCGGAGCCGATGTTACTGTTCATACACCACTATCCCGCGAGGTGTTTTGGTATGAATATGCCAAAATCCCGAGACATACAAGCCAAAATTCTATTGCCGCAGGCAATCTGGAATGAATTTTGGCTACGTTACTGAGAACGGAGTGAACAGTAACAATCTGATAACTGTATTTACTTGTCGGTATAGCAGAAATGGAGGCAGGATTTATGGGACAGAAAATGTATAACGTTACGATACAGGGAATAACAAAACAATATCCTGAGAAGATTCCTTACAGTGAGATTGTAAAGGAATACGAAGGAAGTACGGATGCACCTGTAATGCTGGTGATCGTAAATGGCAGGCTGAGAGAACTGCATAAGCATCTCAAGGCAGACTGTGAGATTGAATTTGTGACATCCAAAGATCCGATCGGACACAAAACTTATTGCAGAAGTGCAAGTCTGATTCTTCTGAAAGCAATTTATGATGTGGCAGGGCAGGAAAATATAGACAGTGTAGTAATCCATTATTCTGTAGGCAGCGGCTATTATTTTACAATGAAAGGACCTATGGCGCTGGATCAGGAATTTATTGATAAGGTAAAGGCGCAGATGCACAGGATCGTGGACGAGAATCTTCCCATTGTAAAGCGAAGCGTAAGCACCAGTGAGGCAGTTGCACTTTTTCATAAGCATCATATGTATGACAAAGAGAAGCTGTTTAATTACCGCAGAAGCTCTGCGGTGAATCTTTACAGTATTGGAAGCTTTGAGGATTATTTCTACGGTTTTATGGCGAACCATACGGGATATATTAAGACGTTTGATCTGTTTTTGTATGAGGGTGGTTTCGTACTGCAGCTTCCGACTCAGAATGAACCGGACCGGATACCTGAATTTAAACCGAGGGAGAAGATTTTTCGTGTGCAGAAGGAATCTCAGGAATGGGGAGATAAACTGGATATTGCGACAGTCGGTGATCTGAATGAAAAGGTTACCAGAGGCGGTATCCAGGATATTTTGCTGATCCAGGAGGCTATGCAGGAGGCAAAGATTTCGGAAATCGCATCTGAGATTGCCGCAGCCGGAAACAAGAAGTTTGTTATGATCGCAGGTCCGTCTTCTTCCGGAAAGACTACGTTTTCACACAGGCTGTCCATTCAGCTGGCTGCCCATGGAATGAAACCGCATCCGATCGCAGTGGATAATTATTTCATTGACAGGCACCTGACTCCTGTAGATGAGTTTGGGGAAAAGAATTTTGAGTGTCTGGAAGCGATTGATGTGGAGCAGTTTAATAAAGATATGCTTGAGCTTTTGGAAGGAAAAAGGGTAGAGATGCCGGTTTTCAATTTCAAAACAGGAACCAGAGAATATAAAGGTGATTTTCTGCAGTTGGATAAAGACGATATTCTGGTGATCGAGGGAATTCATGGATTGAATGACAGGCTCAGCTATGCGCTGCCAAAGGAGAGCAAATTTAAGATTTATCTCAGCGCTCTGACTCAGCTGAATATTGATGAACATAACAGGATTCCTACTACGGATGGCCGTCTGATCCGCAGAATTGTAAGAGATGCCCGCACCAGAGGGACTTCTGCGAAAGAGACAATTGCAAGATGGCCTTCTGTACGCAGAGGTGAAGAACAGAATATCTTTCCCTTCCAGGAGGATGCAGATGTAATGTTTAATTCTGCGCTGATCTATGAACTGGCATGCCTGAAAGTATATGCGGAACCGCTTTTGTTTGGGATTGCCAAGGACGAACCGGAGTATACAGAGGCGAAGAGGCTGCTGAAGTTCTTTGAATATTTTGTTCCGGTGCCAAGCGAGGCAGTGCCGAATAATTCGATTTTAAGAGAATTTATCGGCGGAAGCTGCTTTAATGTGTAAAATAGTAGAATGAAATTTCTTTACAAGTGCAAAAAAACGTGCTAGAATAGCACTTGCGCAACCAGGCCAGGTAATCGCGGCTGAACAGACGAAAGGGTTCAGACGAGGAAAGTCCGGGCTTCGCAGGGCAGGATGCCGGATAACGTCCGGTGGAGGTGACTCCCAGACCAGTGCAACAGAAATAAACCGCCTCACTTGCTGAGGTAAGGGTGGAAAGGCAGTGTAAGAGACTACCGCCGTCCTGGTAACAGGCCGGGCACATGTAAACTCCATTTGAAGCAAGACCGAATAGAAAGCGATACGGCTGCCCGTCGTGCTTTCAGGTGGGTCGCTTGAGCCTTATGGCAACGTAAGGCCTAGACAGATGATTACCCAATGACATAACCCGGCTTATCGGTCTGATTGCGTACAAAAAAACAGAACGGATTTCTTCCGTTCTGTTTTTTTGATATTTGTTTTATTATTTATTGCGTTTACCTGTGTATTTCTCTTCGCAGTATTTACATCTGTAAACTTCTTTCTCTTTATCTGCAAGAACAAAGATCTGGTCGAGTCCCTGTTCAATGGAAGTGATGCAGCGTGGATTCTTGCATTTGATAACGTTGACAACCTGATTCGGAAGTTTCAGTTCTTTTTTGGCAACGATCTTCTCGTCCTTGATTACGTTTACAGTAATGTTATGATCGATAAAGCCGAGAATGTCAAGATCAAGATTCTCAACCGGGCATTCAACCTTGATGATATCTTTCTTACCCATTTTGTTGCTGCGCGCGTTCTTGATGATGGCAACGGTGCAGTCAAGTTTATCAAGCTTCAGATCATGATAGATAGTCATGGCCTTGCCTGCTTTGATATGGTCTAATACATAACCTTCGCGAAGTGCTCCAACATTTAACATGGTAATTTTACCTCCAGTAATGTGAGAATCAGGGCCATACGTACATATACACCGTACTGTACCTGTTTGAAATAAGCTGCTCTCGGGTCTGCATCCACCTCTGTTGAGATTTCATTTACACGTGGAAGCGGATGAAGAACGTACATGTCTTTTTTTGCAAGTTCCATTTTCTGTTTGTCCAGAATGTAGAAATCCTTCATGCGGACATAGTCTTCTTCGTTGAAGAAACGTTCTTTCTGTACACGTGTCATGTAGAGGATATCAAGATCCGGTAAGGCATCTTCCAGTCTCTCTACTTCCTGAAATTCGATATTGTTCTTTTTCAGAACATCCTCGCGGATATAGCTTGGGATGCGAAGCTCTTCCGGTGAGATCAGAATGAATTTTACATTTGTGTAACGTACAAGTGCTTCGATCAGGGAGTGAACTGTACGTCCGAATTTCAGGTCGCCGCACAGACCAATGGTCAGATTGTCCAGACGTCCTTTCAGGGAACGGATGGTAAGTAAGTCGGTTAATGTCTGGGTAGGATGTTGATGACCACCGTCGCCGGCGTTGATAACAGGAATAGAAGAAGCCATAGAAGCTACTAACGGAGCACCTTCTTTCGGGTGGCGCATAGCACAGATGTCAGCGTAACAGGATACAACGCGGATTGTATCGGCAACACTTTCACCCTTTGAAGCGGAACTGGAATCAGCTGATGAAAAACCAAGAACTTTACCGCCAAGGTTCATCATAGCAGCTTCAAAGCTGAGACGGGTACGGGTGCTTGGCTCATAGAATAAAGTTGCCAGTCTTTTATCATCGCAGACATGTGCGTATTTATCAGGGTGTTTCTCAATATCGCTGGCCAAGTCAAGAAGAGTATTTAACTCATCGACAGACAGATCCAGCGGACTCATTAAGTGTCTCATTTCATACCTCCATATTTTACTAGTTCAGGAATTGTTTACGTAATCCTTCTTAACATCATATAATAATCAGGTGCTTTTTTCAAGAGAGTTTTCCAAGTATTTTCTCAAAAAAAAGTCCGGCTCCGAACCAGAGGGGAGCGTAGTCCGGTCTTATCAGTCCCCGGTAATTCAGGGGAGTGTTGCTGTAGTCCCAGGGACACATATGAAAACAGCGCAAAAGAGCACCGCTGATAAATTCTACGAAAAAAAATCCGACAGTATAAATGCAGCCGCGGACAAAAAGCGGGACAGCAGAAAGTTTACCGGAGAGCGGGCGGATGATGGCACCGCATCCGTAAATGGGAAACATTAAAAGGGAAGTTTTTCCTGTCATGGTAAGTTCTCCTGAAAGGATGGAATGCAGTCCGGTCCAGAGGATTTCCATGCACCAGCCCGTCAGACCGCAGAGAATGAAAGCTTTTTTCATAGGTAACGCTCCTGTATAAATTTCTATGATTCTAGTATTGCCTGCCTTGAAAAAAACATACACGTAGGATATAATGAGAACACGTTATTACACTATAGCAATGAGGTGCCTTATGCGCAAAAGGAACGTGTGGAGGGGATCTCATGGAAATAAGAGGAGTTTATTATGAATTATCAGGAAAGCCGGGAGTACATAGACAAAATCACCCGGGAAATTCCCAGTGTCCTGGGACTGGATCATATGCGTGAGCTGATGAAACGTCTTGGAAATCCACAGGATGATCTGAAATATGTGCATATAGCCGGTACCAATGGCAAGGGTTCTGTCATTGCTTTTTTGTATTCTGTTTTATCCGGTGCGGGATATCGCATTGGAAGATATGTTTCGCCTACCCTGTATTCCTACAGAGGCAGGATGGAAGTTTCGGGAAGCAGGATCAGCAGAGAGGACTTTGCTGCTTATATTACACAGGTGTCTGATGTTATTGCTGCTATGACAAAGGATGGTTATCCTCATCCCACTGCATTTGAAATAGAGACTGCGGTGGCATTTCTGTTCTTTAAAAAAGAGAATTGTGATCTCGTTTTGTTGGAAGTGGGAATGGGCGGAAATCTGGACGCTACAAATATTATTAAGAATACGCTGCTGGCAGTGCTGGTATCGATCAGTATGGATCATATGTCTTTTCTTGGAAATACTCTGGCACAGATCGCAGAGAAGAAAGCCGGGATCATCAAAGACGGCTGCAGAGTGGTGACTGCCAGACAGAAGCCGGAAGCAATGCAGGTGATCGAGAGGATCAGCAGAGAACATGGTGCAAAATGTACCATAGCAGATGCTTCTGAGGCAGAGATGTTAAAGGAAAGCTGCCTTGGACAGACAATCCGGTACAGGGGTGAAGAGTATGAGATTCCGCTGGCAGGTGTTTATCAGAAGGAAAATGCAGTAGTTGCACTGAATGCTTTAAAAGTATTGGACGAGCTGGGCTTTTCTACCGCTGCGGAGCAGAAAAAAGAAGGGCTTCGCACAGTAAACTGGAACGGACGGTTTACAGTTATCTGTAAAAAACCGCTGTTTGTGGTAGACGGGGCTCATAATCCTGCTGCTGCGGATATGATGGCAGCTTCAATAGAGCATTATTTTAAGGGAAAACGGATCATCTATATTATGGGAGTGTTTGCAGATAAGGATTACAGAAGTGTGATTCAGAAAACTGCGCACTTTGCAGACCGGATACTTACGATCCAGACTCCGGATAATATAAGGGCGCTGCCTGCCGGAGAGCTGGCGAAGACTGTCAGTGAATACAATCCCAATGTACAGGCAATGGATACGATTAAAGATGCAGTGGAGGAGGCTTTTTCACTTGCCGGGGAACAGGATGTGATCATTGCCTTTGGTTCTCTTTCCTTTATCGGAGAGATGACTGATATTGTAGAGAATTTGTGAAAGTAAAAAGGTATAACATAAATGATAGATTTACAGGAATGCAGAAATGAAATAGATAAGATCGACAGCGATATCATACGTCTTTTTGAACAGAGAATGAAGGTGTGTGAGGATGTTGCAGAATATAAGATACGTACAGGAAAGAAGGTTCTGGATCCGGAAAGAGAGAGACAGAAGCTGGAGGTCCTGAGAGGTAAGGCGCATGGAGAATTTAATCAGCTTGGTGCGCAGGAGCTTTTTCAGCAGATCATGGCGATCAGCCGTAAGAGACAGTATCAGCTTCTCACAGAGCATGGAATCGAGGACGATGAGAAACTGGAAATGGTAGATGCACTTCCGCTGAAAGATGTAAGAGTTGTCTTTCAGGGTGTGGAAGGTGCATACAGCTATGCTGCAATGAGGGAATATTTCCAGGACGATATTGAGAGTTTTCATGTAAAAACCTGGCGCGATGCAATGGAAGCAGTTGTGGAGGGAAGAGCAGACTATGCGGTACTTCCCATTGAGAATACAACTGCCGGTATTGTGGCTGATATTTATGATCTTCTTACAGAGTATGAGCTGAGTATTGTAGGAGAACAGATCATCCGTCCGGAGCATGTACTTCTGGGACTGCCGGATGCTGAACTGGAGGATATCAGACAGGTATGTTCTCATCCTCAGGCACTTTCCCAGTGCGGAAAATATCTGGAAACTCATCCGGACTGGAAGAAGAAAGAAATGGAAAATACTGCCGGTTCTGCCAAGAAGATAAAAGAAGACAATGACAAGACGCAGGCAGCTATTGCCAGCAGACAGGCAGGAGAGCTTTATGGACTGAAAATCCTGGCTGAGAATATCTGCTATAACGGACAGAATGCCACACGTTTTGTGATCGTGAGTAAGAAACCCATTTATGTGAAGGATGCCCATAAGATCAGCATTTTCTTTGAACTGCCTCATGAGAGCGGAACTCTTTACAATATGCTGTCCCACATTATTTATAATGGACTGAATATGACGAAGATTGAATCCCGTCCGATCACAGGGAAGAACTGGCAGTACCGTTTTTTTGTTGATTTTGAGGGAAACTTAAAGGACAGTGCAGTGAAGAATGCCCTGAGAGGAATTGAGGCAGAAGCTGACAGAATGAGAATTTTGGGAAATTATTAAAAATCATTTCCATAATGCCAGAGCGTGTTTGAAAAATCATTTCCACAATCTGCACGTCCCACTTTGCGGTATATTTTGCGTAAAGCATTTTTCAAACACACTCTGGTACATCGTTTTCGAAATAATTATACCACTCACAGCAGAACAATAAGATAAAACAACAAGGTAAGAAGGAAGTAATAAAAATGGCTAGATTAAATGAATGCATCTTATACCGTGACTTTGAACATGGAGAAATCCTTGATAAAATGGCAGAACTGATGAATGCCTGGGAACAGAAAGCACCTGATCTGAAAGAAAAGGAAGGGCTGTTCTTTGAGTGTGCCAACGGACTGGTGGAAACTGCCGGCGCTTATGGCTTTTCCGGAAATTTATGGCACTGTTATCTGACATTTCTTCTGGTAAATAATGAAAATGCATTCAGTACAGCCTGTGAGATCAGAGGGGCTGTCAACGGAAGTATTAATGAACTGGCACTGAATGATTTCGGTGTGTTTAAAGAACTGTATGATTTTGATCTGACTGTACTGGATGAGGCATTTGGAATTTCCTGCTGTAAGGTTCTCGGTGATTATACCAACACCGGAAGTAACAGCAAGATGTTTAATTCCCGTATCAGAGACCGTATCTGTGATCTGAGCAAAACGCTGGCAGCAGCGGAGTCCACAGAGGAATTTATGAAGGATATGGTACAGTTTTATAAAGATTTCGGCGTAGGCAAACTGGGCTTACATAAGGCGTTCCGTGTTGGACATGATGAGAATGACAATGTAGAAATCCAGCCGATCACAAGAATTGCTCATGTGAAACTGGAAGATCTGGTAGGATATGAAATTCCGAAGCAGAAGCTGATCGAGAATACAGAAGCCTTTGTAAGGGGCAGAAAGGCAAACAACTGTCTGCTTTTTGGTGATGCGGGTACAGGTAAATCCTCAAGTATCAAGGGAATCCTGAACCGTTATTATGATGAGGGACTTCGTATTATCGAGGTGTATAAGCATCAGTTTCAGGATCTGAATGATGTGATCGCCCAGATTAAGAATCGAAACTACAAATTTATTATTTATATGGATGATCTGTCATTTGAGGAATTTGAAATCGAATATAAATATCTGAAGGCAGTGATCGAGGGCGGCCTGGAGAAGAAACCGGACAATATCCTGATCTATGCAACAAGTAACAGAAGACATCTGGTAAGAGAGAAATCCAGTGACAAGCTGGAGATCATGGATGATGACGATCTGCATTCCTCCGATACAGTGCAGGAGAAGCTTTCACTGGTTTATCGTTTTGGTGTCCGTATTTACTATGGTGCACCGAGCAAAAAGGAATTCCAGACAATTGTGAAAGCTCTCGCAGAGAGAAACGGAATTACTATGCCGGAGGACGAGCTGCTTCTGGAAGCAAATAAGTGGGAGCTTTCCCATGGAGGACTTACAGGAAGAACTGCACAGCAGTTTATCGACCATCTGCTGGGTGTGGAGAAGGAATAAAAAAGCAAATAGATGAATGGTAAAGGGGGAACGCATATGGCAGTCATGACATTTGCAGCCATTGACATCGGATCTTATGAAGTCAGCATGAAGATCTTTGAGATGTCAAAAAGAATTGGTTTTCGTGAACTGAATGATGTCAGATACAGTCTGGAAATCGGAAAGGGTGTCTATTCTGACGGAAAGATCGACTCAGAAATGCTGAATGTTTTATGTGAGGTGCTGAATGATTTTAAGAGGCTGATGCAGGACTTTGGGGTGGAAGAATATCGTGCCTGCGGCACCAGTGCATTCAGAGAACTTGTGAATCCGCTGCTGATCATTGAACAGATCTATCAGCGAACAGGAATGAAGATAGAAATCTTAAGCAGTGCAGAACAGCATTTCCTTGGATACAAATCAATTGCTGCCATAGAAAAGGGATTCAAAAAGATGATCCAGAAAGGCACCGCGATCCTGGATGTGGGCGGCGGCAGCCTTCAGGTTTCCCTCTTTGACAAAGATGCGCTGGTCACTACCCAGGGACTTAAAATGGGAAGTTTAAGAATCCGACAGCGTCTGCAGGAACTGGAGAAAACAACCATTCATTATGACAAGCTGGTTGAGGAATTTATCCGAAATGACCTGATGAGCTTCCAGCGTCTATATCTGAAAGACAAGGATATCAAGAATGTGATCCTGATGGGAGATTTCATCACAGATATGATCTTCCAGGAGGAAATGGAAGATAAGATCATTACAAGGGAAGAATTTATGAAACGCTATGAGGATACGGTAGGAAAATCTGTTGATCTGCTGGCTCAGGAAATGGAGATCGATCCGGAGTATGCGTCCCTTGTAGTGCCGACTATGGTAGTGTGCAGAAACTTTATCGATATTTTTAACGCAGAATCTCTCTGGGCTCCGGGTGTTTCTCTGTTGGATGGAATTGCCTATGATTTTGCAGAGAAAAAGAAATTTATCAAGAGTGTGCATAATTTCGAGAATGATATTCTGGTTACTTCAAAGAATATCGCGAAACGCTATTCCAGCAGTAAGAGTCACATTCAGGGAACGATGAATCTCTGCCTGAATATTTTTGACAGCATGAAGAAAGTTCATGGCATGGGTTCAAGAGAACGTCTGTTACTGCAGATCGCGGCACTGCTCCATGACTGCGGCAAATATATCAGCATGGAAAATGTTTCTGAGTGTTCTTATCAGATCATTATGTCCACAGATATTATCGGTCTGTCCTCTCTGGAACGCCAGATGATCGCGTGTGCGGTCAGATTCAATAATTCTGCGTTTGTTCACTACGATGAACTTTACAGTATGGGAATAGCGATTGACAGAGAGAGCTATATCAAGGTAGCAAAGATGACTGCGATCCTTCGTCTGGCAAATGCCATGGACAGAAGCCATTATCAGAAAGTAAAAGGGATCAAGACAGCGCTCAAGGACAGAGAACTGCAGATGATCGTGGATTCCGCACAGGATATTTCCCTGGAACTAGGACTGCTGAAAGATAAAGTCGCATTTTTTGAAGAAGTATTTGGCATTCGTTTGGTTCTCAGGCGTAAGGGCAGAGCATAAAGGAGGATGAACTTATGGATCTTGGAAAATTTGAAAAAAAAGAGTATTTCGTAAACCGTGAGCTGAGCTGGCTCAAATTTGACGAGCGTGTTCTGAGTGAAGCAAGAGATAAAAATCTTCCTTTATTTGACAGACTGAAGTTCCTGAGCATTACCGCATCCAATCTGGATGAATTCTTTATGGTGCGTGTGGCGTCTCTTAAGGATCAGGTGCATGCAGGATATCATAAAACAGACATTGCAGGAATGACAGCCAAGGAACAGTTAAAAGAAATCAGTGTCCGTACCCATGAACTGGTTCATGTACAGTATAATACTCTGAACCGTTCTCTGATCCCTGCGCTTGAGAAAGCAGGAATGCACCTGGTGGCAGCCCATGAGAATCTTACAGAAGCACAGAGTGCATTTGTAGACAGATACTTTGAGGATAATGTATATCCGGTACTTACACCGATGGCAATGGACTCTTCCAGACCGTTTCCACTGATCAGAAATAAAACATTGAATATCGGCGCTCTGATCTCCAAGAAGGAGAAGAGTGATAAACTCAACAAGAAAGATAAAGCAGGAGAGCTTTTGTTTGCTACAGTGCAGGTTCCGTCTGTGCTTCCAAGGGTGGTGCAGATTCCGTCAAAGAAGGATGGAGATACCACAGTGATCCTGCTGGAAGAGATTATTGAAAGAAATATTGACAAACTTTTCCTGAGTTATGATGTAATATGTGCTCATCCTTACCGTATTATGCGTAATGCGGATCTTACCATCGATGAAGATGAGGCAGAGGATTTGCTGGTGGAGATTCAGCGTCAGTTAAAGAAACGCCAGTGGGGCGAAGTTATCCGTCTGGAAGTAGAGGATAAGATGGACGAACGCCTGCTGAAGATCCTGAAGACGGAATTTGACATCAAAGAGGCAGATGTTTTTGAGATAAACGGACCTCTGGATCTTACCATGCTGATGAAAGTATATGGTGCGGATGGCTTTGACGCTTACAAGACACCGAGATATCAGCCGGCACCTGTACCGGAATTCCAGAATGAGAAGGATATTTTCCAGGTGATACGTGAGGGCGATGTATTCCTGCATCATCCTTATATGAGCTTCGATCCTGTTGTAAATTTCGTGCGTCAGGCAGCAAAAGATCCGGATGTTCTGGCTATCAAACAGACTCTGTATCGTGTCAGCGGCAATTCACCGATCATTGCTGCCCTTGCGCAGGCAGCAGAAAACGGCAAACAGGTTTCCGTACTGGTAGAACTGAAAGCCCGTTTTGATGAAGAGAATAATATTGTATGGGCGAAGAAGCTGGAGAAGGCAGGATGTCATGTAATCTATGGTCTGGTAGGTCTTAAGACACACAGCAAGATCACACTGGTTGTGCGCAGGGAAGAGACAGGAATCCGCCGATATGTGCATCTGGCAACCGGAAACTACAATGATTCCACTGCCAAACTCTATACAGACTGCGGTATCTTTACCTGCGATGAACGTTTTGGTGAAGATGCAACAGCAGTATTTAATATGCTCTCCGGATATTCAGAACCGAAGAGCTGGAATAAGCTGATCGTAGCGCCGATCTGGATGAAAGACAGATTCTTAAGCCTGATCGAACGTGAGGCAGAGAATGCGAAGAAAGGACTTCCGGCGTTGATCCGTGCAAAGATGAATTCCCTCTGTGATCCGAAGATTATTGCAGGATTGTATTGTGCATCTTCCTGCGGAGTTCAGGTGGAGCTTCTGGTAAGGGGTATCTGCTGTCTGAAAGTAGGAGTGCCGGGAATCAGTGAGAATATTCATGTCCGTTCTATTGTAGGGGAATTTCTGGAGCATAGCCGTATTTTCTATTTTGAAAACGGCGGAAACCCGGAAATCTATATGGGAAGTGCGGACTGGATGCCGCGTAACCTTGACCGCCGGGTAGAGATTGTTTTTCCTGTGGAAGATGAGAAGATTAAGAAAGAGCTGGAGCACGTACTTGATCTGGAGTTTAAGGATAATGTAAAAGCTCATATCCTGCAGCCGGATGGAACTTATGTGAAACCGGATAAACGAGGCAAAGCCCAGATTAACTCTCAGATGGAATTCTGTATGGAGGCAACTGAGAAGGCTGCACTTCATAAACACGAAGAAAAGAAATCCCGTGTATTCATTCCGGCAGAGCCAGCGGAGGATATAGAGGAATAAGAAACAAGAAACAGTCAGAAACAGAAATAAATAACTGGGAAATGCCATGTGATTATATGAAACATGGCATTTCCTTTTATGCTATGTTTCGATTATTATAGATTGATAAAAAGTTTTTTTACGCAGAAAACCTGTAAGTACGGGCTTTTCTGAGGGGAAAATTCGCGAAAAATAAAAAAATTTAAATTTTTTAAAAAAAGTACTTGCATTTTAGAAAAAGATGGTGTATATTAAATGAGTCGACAGCGAAGAGCAAACGACAGACAAACAAATGGCCAGTTGGTCAAGGGGTTAAGACGTCGCCCTCTCACGGCGAAAACACGGGTTCGATTCCCGTACTGGCTGCTACGAAATAGTGAGAATTTAACCAGAGCTTAAGCTCTGGTTATTTTTTTGTCAGGGATTTCCCCTGACATGTTGTATGTCTTTGTGGACAAAAATGATTGAAGAACCAGGAGATTTCATCTGACAACAGAGGAGTAATATTTGGAAAGGAAGAACGATATGGCCACTGATGAAGAACTTTATGGGCAATATCTGTGCGGTGATGAGACAGGACTTGAACTGTTGATAAAAAAATACGGCGATCCGCTGACCTTATACATTGATGGTTATCTGCATGACGTCCACGAAGCGGAAGATTTAATGATGGAAACCTTTTCCTGGCTGTTTACGAAAAAGCCCCGCATCCGGGATGGATGTTTTAAGGCTTACCTCTATAAAGCAGCGCGGCATATGGCTTTACGTCACAAAAGCAGACGGCGGGTTTTCTTCAGTCTTGATGACCTGACCAGAGAACCGGAGGCACAAACGCTGGTGGAGGAGATCGTCCGCACAAAAGAACGGAATCAGATCCTGCATCTCTGCATGGACGAGTTAAATCCAGATTATCGGGAGGCCCTTTATCTGACCTATTTTGAGGGTATGAGCTATCAACAGGCAGCTGAGGTTATGGGGAAAAGTGTAAAGCAGATCACAAATATGGTGTACCGGGGGAAAGAGCGTTTACGCGGATTATTGAAACGGGAGGGTATTACAGATGCTGAAAAATGAGGAACGGATTGCTGAGGTAAAACGGCGTATTGCAAAAAAAGAACAACAGCAGAGAATGCGGCGCAGACGGATTATCTCTGCTGTCTGTATAGCGGCATGCTTTGCAGTGATCGTTGGGGTTTCCTTTGCCATGCCCGGTATTGTCGGACAGATCGAACCCGGTACTTCTTCAGGCTTTGAAACTGCGGCAACGATTTTGGGTGGCAGCACCGCACTGGGATATATGGTGATCGGACTGCTGGCTTTTATTCTCGGCGTGTGCGTGACTGTTCTGTGCTTCCGCATCCGTCAGCTGAACAAAGAGGAGCAGACAGAGATGAAAAAGGAGGACAATGGGGATGGAACTGTTCAGTAACTTTTTTCAAATTGCTGTTACCCTGCTGGGCTTTTGTATGAGTGGCATTCGGTATCTGAAAGATCGAAAACAGGCATATTTCCTGCTGACCTGTTTTTACGGATGCTTTGCCCTTGGCTCTCTTTACTGGACGCTGTATCTGCTTTTGTTTTCTGAAACACCACAGGTCTTTTATGTGTCAGAGTTCGGCTGGGTAGCCAGTGTGGTTTTCCTTTATCTTCTGCAATACACCCTTTCTTCTGATGAGGAAAGAAGATTTTCGACAGGAAAAGCCCTGATTGCTCCTTTGATCGGTGTTCCGCTTTGTGTGTTTTACTGTACCTTTGGGGATGTTCTCTCCAATCTGCTCTGGTGTGGCATGATGATTGTTGTTTCTTATCATTCCATCCGGGGTCTTGCTTATGCGCAGATACAGACGGGAACAGCGTGTAAGATGCGGTATTTCCACATTGGGGTACTGTGCTATGTGGCGATGGAGTATGTCCTTTGGATCTCCGGCTGCCTGTGGCCGGGCTATTCCATTTCCGCTCCCTATTGCTGGTTCGATCTTCTGCTTACAGGCTGCCTGTTTGCACTGCTGCCAGCCACAGGAAAGGCGGTGCAGGTATGACATATATTGAAAACGTATTTCTTTGCATGGCCTCACCCCTGCTGATCGCTGCTATGTGCATGGGAAAGCGGCAGAGAAAATTCTTTCTGTTCTGCTTTGCCGGGATGGGTGCCTGTCTGCTTTCCGCTTACATCAACACCTTTTTCGTTGCACTTTATAAAGCGGACACCTTTGCAGCTACCACAGAGATCGCCCCGGTGGTGGAGGAAGTGATGAAACTTCTGCCATTGCTCTTTTATCTGCTGATATTTGAGCCGAAAGCGGAGCAGATCAAAAATGCAGCCGTGATCACAGCTCTTTCTTTTGCCACATTTGAAAACGTCTGCTATCTGATCCAAAACGGAGCCGGTCATTTTTCTTTTATTTTCTTCCGGGGTATTGGGACAGGAGCCATGCACGTGATCTGTGGGGCCATTGTCGGCGGTGGCCTTGCATATGTGTGGCAGAGAACATGGTTGAAGATTGCCGGAACCTGCGGTCTGCTGGGAGCAGCAATCACCTTTCATGCAATTTATAATCTTCTGATCGCCTATGGCGGTGCAGCACAGTATATTGCTTATCTGCTGCCTGTACTGATCCTGGCAGCGGGAAAACTGATCTTCCGCAGTTCGATACAATAATATAACCTGATTTTTCCTCTTTTGGGAGCTGTTTCGGCAGCTCTCAAATTTTTTTGAAAAAATTTGATTTTCAGGTGAGAGTTTTTCACTTTTTTTGTACCTATATAAGTGAAAGACTTTTAAGACTGTTTTTGTGGAAGGAGGTTGGAAGGCATGTACGATACAGAAGAGCGTATCGAATTGGTAAAAAAGCGAATGTATGAATATCACCGCCGCCAGGAGCGGCGCACAGTCTGTCGGCTGTCTGTTCTGTGTACCCTGTTATTCCTGTCTCTTGTGGGAGCAATGGGGATAATGCAAAACAAGCCAATAAACGTTACGGGAATGTACGGCACAATCCTGCTTCATGAGGACGCAGGCGGTTATGTGTTGGTGGCTGTCATTTCCTTTACGGTGGCAGTCGTGATTACCGCATTATGTATCAAATTCAGAAAAAAAGGACAAAAGAGTCAGGATGCAGAAAATCATGTATAAAGAAAGGAAAAGGTGAAAAGTATGAGGAAAAAATTATTAGCCGGGATGCTGGCACTTGCACTGTGTTCTACAAATATGCCCCTTCAGACCATATTTGCGGAAGAATTTACTTCCGGAAATCAGGATGTAGTGTCTGAGGAAGAAACTCCGGAGATTTTTACCAATGAGGAGCTGGAAGCGGCAGGAGAGACAGATGAGGAACTGTCTGTATTCAGTTCAGACGAGGTTCCTGAATTTAATGATGCCCCCGATGAGGCAATGGCTGCTGCGGAAAATGAACAAGCTGGAGAAATTGATTTAACTACGAGCAATAAAGTTGTGAATGGAGTTTATACTATAAGTTCGGCAGGAGATCACAAATTCATATGTAGCCAGGAAACAGGAAATAGAATTGTGGTTGATGGAGCAAATATTTCGGCGAAAGACAAAATCAACATTTATCTTATTAACGTAAGTATCAATACAAGTGTTGATTCGGCACTGCGAATAAAGGGAAATGTGGAGGCTGCAGTCACTATCCATTTAACAGGCACAAATAGTCTTATAACAAAGGATAACGTGTGTGCCGGTTTACAGAAAGATAACAAAGCTCAGCTTATAATAAAAACCAATAATTCAGACGCTACTGCAGGAATCTTAAATGCTCGTAGTATCGATGGGGATAGCGCCGGAATTGGTGGCGGCTATTACGGCACCGGCTCTTGCAGTAATATTATTATTGATAGTTGTTCTGTAATTGCTAGTTCTAAGTATGGTGCTGGAATTGGTGGCAGCAAGGGACACGCTGGCAGTGATATTACCATTAATAATAGTTCTGTAACTGCTAGTTCTACGGATGGTGCCGGAATTGGTGGCGGCGGTTACGGCACCGGCTCTTGCAGTAATATTATTATTGATAGTTGTTCTGTAACTGCTAGTTCTACGGATGGTGCCGGAATTGGTGGCGGCGGTTACGGCACCGGCTCTTGCAGTAATATTATTATTGATAGTTGTTCTGTAACTGCTAGTTCTACGGATGGTGCCGGAATTGGTGGCGGCGGTTACGGCGCTGGCAGTGTCAGTGATATTACCATTAAAAGTAGTTCTGTAACTGCTACTTCTACGAATGGTGCCGGAATTGGTTCTGCCGGTGGCACCTGCAGCAACATTGGCATTAGTGGTGGATCCGTAAAGGCATATTCTGATCGTATGCCAGGCATTAATTGTACCCCCCATAATGGCAACTCAACAAATGTTTATTGTTGTATTATTAAAAATGAATATTTTTTACCAGTAACGATAGATAGTGAATCCTGGAAGCCAAGTTATCATATTGTTCCTGATTCTACAAAAGACGGTAATCTGTACGTCTGGTTAACTGAAAAAGAAAATAATGACGCTTATGATGTAACTGTTGGAACCGAAAAAAGGCAGTATTCTTTCGATCAGGCAAAAAACCAATTTGTACGTATCCAAACAACTCCTACCGCTGACCAATTTGATTATACGCAGCCCAGTTTTACATATACTAAAGATACCCATGTTGATATTAGTAAATATATTAAATGGAAAGATGATGTCACCGGTCATGGTAAAATTACTAAAGTAACGTATTTTAAAAAAGGAGATAAAACTCCACTCGCAGACAGCCCCACAGATGCAGGTACTTATACTTTTAAGATTGATGTGAATGAAGGTGACTACTACAAATCAGTCGATAGTATATCTGCACCAGAATGGGAATTTGTCATTTCAAAAGCACAAGCACCTTCAAGCAAGCCAACCGATACCGATCCTACATATGTTTCATGGTTATGTAAGAAAGTCGAAGATGTTAAAGGCCTTTTTAATGATGAATGGAAATGGAGCGATTCCGATATTTCTAAAAAATTACCTGTAGGAGAAGAAGTTTCCGCTACAGCAGTTTATAATGGTACAGATGCTGACAATTATGTAAATACATCTGTTGTATTTAAAATCACCAGAAAAGCATGTACACACCCACATACCGCAGAACGTTACTACTCCTCTCCATCCTGCACTTCCAGCGGATACAGTGGAGATACCTACTGCACAGACTGTAATGAAACACTTTCCTATGGTTATACGATTTCCGCATACGGCCATGACTATGACAACGGCGTTATCACTACAGAGCCAACTGCCGAAATCGACGGAATCATAACTTACACCTGTAAGTGGTGCAAACATCAGGATACAAAAACCCTCGGTAAGCTTGGTGACGGGGAACCTTACATTGAGGGAAGTTTCCAGAAGAAAAGCTGGGATACTGTTAATGATCTGATCAAGACATCCAAAGAAAAAGATACCATCTCCATTATCATGAATGGTGCCAGGACACTTCCTGCTTCCGTTTTATCCGGGATAAAAGGAAAAGATATTTCCCTGAATCTTGATATGGAGAATGGTTTCATCTGGAAGATTAACGGTACTTCCATTACAGCAGAAACACCTGCAGATACCGATCTTTCTGTTACAAATACAGCAGAACATATCCCGGCAGCATTATACAGCCTGATCTCCACAAACCAGAATGATTTCGGTTTCCATCTTGGAAGAAGCAGAGCTTTCGATTTCCCGGCTGTGCTTTCCGTAAAGGCAGATGCCTCCTGTGCAGGACTTATGGCAAATCTGTTCTGGTATGATGCTGAGAATGGGATTCTGCAGTGCATCCAGACCGTAACGGTAGGCGGTGCATTTGAGCGCAGTATTCCATATGCTGACTTTACCCTTTCCAAAGGACAGGATTATTTCATAGCATTTGGTACAGAATCTCTCAATGGCAGAGACATTCACACAGACGGAAGTATCACAGATGAAAACGGTGCATACCTGCGTCCTGCTAACACAAAGATTTCCAGCCATTCCATTGACAGAAATAAATTAACTGTCAAACTTTCCAAAGGATGTGCAGGTGCTCAGGGTTATGACTTCGTGATCAGCAAGAAATCAAATATGCTCCAGACCGGCAAATTCAGCCAGACAGTTTCCTCAACCGGCAAGCCACAGGCATCTTTCAGATATCTGGCAAAAGGTACCTGGTATGTGGCAGCCCGAAGCTGGGTTCTGGATGCACAGGGCAATAAGGTCTATGGTTCCTGGACAAAGATCAAGAAGATCAAGATCACTGTTGTCACACCACAACAGCCAAAGATCAGGAATATCACTGTAAAAGGAAACACTGTGACTGTCACTTACACAAAATGCAAAAATGCCACAGGTTATGAAATCCTGCTGGGAAACAAATACAAAACCTCCGCAGGTGAGAAATACCCGGTTAAGAAATATCTGAAACGTACAGAAGGCAAAAATACCGTAACTGTAACCTTTACAAACGTAAAGAAAGGTACCTGGTATGTGACCGTACGGGCATGGAACCAAACCTCCAAAGATAAATCCAGAGTTTACAGCCCATACTCCACAATGAAGAAATTCAAGACAAAGAAATAGCTTCTGTGTCGTAAAGGATTCTGAATGAAATCTACCTGAAAAATCAACTTGTAATTTGCTAATAAAAATCAAAAATAAAATATATATGACGACAACAGGAGGAAAGGTATCTGCCTTTCCTCCTGCCATTTTTCTTAAAGATTGTATTCTTTATATAACTGCTCACGTCTTTTGGCGTCTGTTGATACAATCGGGATTTCTTCAGTTCTCTGATCCTGAAGTAATCGAGTAATCAGGCTTCCAAGTCGAGTTTCTCCCTGAATCTGCCCGATTGCTTCACCTCTTGCCTGTCCAATTGCTTCTCCTTCTGTACGTCCCTCAGCTTTAAGTCTTTCAGATTCCAGTTCCAGAACTTTTCCTCCCATAATATCACCTATTCCTTTCCGGACATCTTCTTCTTTACGGAAGATATACTCCATCCTCCTGCTGATGTTCATTGCGAAGCTGTGTGATCTTCACATCTTCCGGATATGATGTGTGGAATACATCATTGATCAGCGGTATTGCCAGATATGGCATCTTCTCGATCATTGTACGGAATACATCATCAAAAATCGTATTATTCATATAACACTCCTTTTTGTACTTACATTATAACATTTTGACGAGTTTTATTGAACACTTAATTTCTTTAAATTTATGTATTTTTATCTTTGGAATCAGTGGCGGATACTGCCTGAAAAATCACTTATAAGAAAGTATAGATTATCGTTTAAAATACCCGGTTATCTTATTTGCGGACGATCAAGCTTGGCGGGCAAAAAGAAAAGCTCTACAATGAAACAAATATATATGAGATGGAACTTGCTATGAGGCGGGCAAGAAGGCGGTACTGACCAATGGATTTATAAAAAAATCGCAGAAGACACCAAAGGCAGAAAAAGAACTGGCAAAGAAGTATAAAGCAGATTATGAACGGAACAAGAAATCCCAGCCTGAGTATAGTGAAAAAACTTGCACAGGGATTAGGGATGCAATTAAAGCTGGAATTTGTTCTGATGCCAACAAAAAATAAAATGTAAAGAGTATGAGAAAATAGGAACCGCAGGAATTCATATTATATAATAGGTACGTATATCAGTAACTATGAATATTTGACAGGTGTATCATCGTCATTATCTGCAGAGACCTGACATTGGGATACCCCATGTCAAAATAGGCATAATCTCAAAAAAACAATGGAAAGTTGCCGATTTTTACAAAAGAAAGCTTGACAGTAACATCGGAAACTGTATAATAATATTAACAGAACCCACCACGCCTCTGATTTTTCATGCGCAACCCGGTGGGACTTTTTCATTTATGGGGTGTTTTATGTATCAATATCCAAAACAAATATTAACAATAGAACAACAAGTGCAATCTTATGTAGATGCAGGAATGGAGATTACATCTTATGAAGATGTAGAGAAGGTATTAAAGACAATTGGGTTTTATCGTTTGAGAGGCTACTCGTTTCATTTATATGATAATACTACAAAGAAGTATGTTGCGGGAACAAAGTTTAAAGATATTATAAAATTGTATCAATTTGATCAGGAATTATCTGCATTGCTGGTTTGATCTTCCGCAGTTCGATACAATAATATAACCTGTTTTTTTTCTCTTTTGGGAGCTGTTTCGGCAGCTCTCAAATTTTTTTGAAAAAATTTGATTTTTAGGTGAGAGTTTTTCGCTTTTTTTGTACCTATATAAGTGAAAGAACTTTTTAACCGAATCAAGTAGCGAAGCGGATTGCGAATATCCGCTTGATCATTGTTTTTCTGGAAGGAGGTTGGAAGGCATGTACGATACAGAAAAGCGTATCGAATTGGTAAAAAAGCTTTCCTTTACTGTGGCAGTCGTGATTACCACAGTATATATCAAATTCAGAAAAAGAGGACAAAAGAGTCAAGACGCAGAAGATCATGTATAAAGAAAGGAGAGGTGAACGTATGAAGAAAAAGTTATTAGCCGGGATTCTGGCGCTTGCACTGTGTTCCACCAATATGCCCCCCCCAGACTATATTTGCGGGGGAATTTACTTCCGGAAATCCGGATGTAGTGTCTGAGGAAGAAACTCCGGAGATTTTTACCAATGAGGAGCAGGAAGCAGCAGGAGAGACAGATGAGGAATTGTCTGTATTTAGTTCAGAAGAGGTTCCTGAGTTTGATGATGCCCCCGATGAGGCAATGGCTGCTACGGAAAATGCACAAAATGGAGTAATTGATTTAACTGAGGATGCTAATGTTACGGACGGAGTTTATACCATAAATATAGCAGAAGATTACAAATTCACATGCAAGAAAAGTCCGGAAACGTCAAATAGAATTGTGGTTGATGGAACGAATACTTCAGAGCAACACAACATCAACATTTATCTTGATAACGTAAATATCAAAACATCTGCTGGTTCGGCACTGCAAATAAATAATAATGTTAAAGCTACAGTTACTATCTATTTAACAGGCATAAATAACCTTACAACAACTAATCAAAGCTCTGCCGGTTTACAGAAAGATAACGAAGCTCAGCTTATAATAACCAATGCTTCAGACACTACTACAGGAATCTTAAAAGCTAGTAGTGATGGGAGTGGGTATGGTGCCGGAATTGGTAGCGGCAATTACGGATCTTGCAAGAATATTACCATTAATAGTGGTTTTGTAGATGCTAAATCTAAGTTTGGTGCTGGAATCGGTAGCGGCCATCAGGGATCTTGCGATAATATTACCATTAAAAGTGGTTCCGTAAATGCTAAATCTATGAATGGTGCCGGAATTGGTGGCGGCCATCAGGGATCTTGCAATAATATTACCATTAATAGTGGTTCCGTAAATGCTAAATCTATGCATGGTGCCGGAATTGGTAGCGGCAATTACGGATCTTGCAATAATATTACTATTAAAAGTGGTTCTGTAACTGCTAGTTCCACGAGTGGTGCCGGAATTGGTGGCGGCCTTTACGGATCTTGCAATAATATTACCATTAGTGGCGGTTCTGTAAATGCGCAAGTTGGTTGCACTCCTCACCAGAATTTGGATAGCTCTGGTAGCTACGACCCCAAAAGCCCTGAAGTGTATCTCTACGTTATTCCTAATAAAAAAACTGAATTAGTAGCTATAGATAATAAAGTCTGGGAACCATCTAATCATAAAGCGGTTGAATCTACGAATACAAATCTATATGCATGGCTAACCGGAGAAGATCATCTTATAACTGTTGGAGAAGAGACTAAAAGTTATATCTTTAATTCAAATTTAGGGACATTTAGTGAAGGTAAACGTGATGTTACCAGTGATATTTTTGAATTTAACGGTTCTGAGTTTACTTATGATGGAAACACACACTCTCCTAACATCACTACGAAGAACAACATTAAAGGTGTAGGAAACTTCAGTGTAAAATATTTCAAGGAAAATGATCCGACAAACGAGATAACCGTGCCTAAAGATGTTGGTACTTATACTGTAAAGATTACTGTAGAAGAGGGCGATTTTTACAAAGAATCTTCTGGTTATTTAACAAGCGACGATTGGAAATTTGCTATTAAGCTTACCCCTACAATTACTACATATACAGATGAGTATGATGGAGATGCTCATCCAGTTATCAATATTGATCAAAAAACAATCCCATCAGATAGTACTATTGAATACAGTATTAATGATGGACAAACATGGAATATTCTGAATTCTAACAACGATATTCCTACTGTAAGAACGGTAACCGAAGCAGAAAATACCAAAATTTTTATACGGATCTCCAATTCCAATTATGTTATCTGGACTTCACAAGAATATAAAGCAATCATCAGTCGAGCAACCCAAACACCAAATTTTCCATCACCATCAAATACCAAAATACCCGTTCCGTGGTCCTGTAAAAAGGTCGGCGATATCACCACTATTCTTCCTGAACACTGGATATGGAAAGACACTGATAAATCAAAAGAATTAAAAGTAGAGGAACCTATCTCTGCCGATGCAGTTTACAATGGCACAGATAAAGGAAATTATGTAACAGAAACTGTTACTTATACAATCACCAGAAAGGAATGTGAACACAAAAATACCGTAGGAGTCTACTACTCCTCTCCATCCTGTACTTCCAACGGTTACAGCGGAGATACCTATTGTAACGACTGCGAGAGAACCATCTATTACGGCTCCACGATTCCTGCATATGGCCATGACTATGACAATGGTGTCATCACTACAGAGCCAACTGCCGAAACCGACGGAATCATAACTTACACCTGTAAACGATGCAAACATCAGGATACAAAAAACCTCGGAAAACTTGGCGACGGGGAACCTTATATTGAGGGAAGTTTCCAGAAGAAAGGCTGGGATGCTGTCAATGATCTGATTAAGGCTTCCAAAGAAAAAGATACCATTTCCATTACCCTGAATGGCGCCAAGGTATTTCCTGCCACTGTTTTATCCGAAATAAAAGGCAAAGATATTTCCCTGAATCTCGATATGGAGAATGGTTTCATCTGGAAGATCAATGGTACTTCCATCACAGCAGAAACACCTGCGGATATAGATCTTTCTGTTACAAACACAGCGGAATATATCCCGGCAGCGTTATACAGCCTGATCTCCGCAAACCAGAATGATTTCGGTTTCCATCTTGGAAGAAACGGAGCTTTTGATTTTCCGGCTGTGCTTTCTGTAAAGGCAGATGCTTCCTGTGCAGGATTTATGGCAAATCTGTTCTGGTATGATGTTGAGAATGGAGTTCTGCAGTGTATCCAGACCGTAACTGTAGGCGGTGCATTTGAGCGCAGTATTCCATATGCTGACTTTACCCTTTCCAAAG
>OCAK01000281.1_pt1 | contig 56003 bp, 72 predicted proteins | sample 1538301 | NCBI WGS metagenome assembly OCAK01 (sample SAMEA2580285, study PRJEB22360) | human gut metagenome | biome: human gut; feature: human-associated habitat; material: faeces | place: Denmark | collected 2008/2010 | reverse complement strand
AGGAAACTTCTGCACTATTGTCCTTCAAACTCACCTTTGCAGTAACGCCGTCCAATCCATTTAATGCATTCGTTACGGTATTTGCACAATGCTCACAATGCATTCCTGAAATCTTCAACATCTTTCTGCCAATCACCGGTCCGTCTAAAAATTTTGTTTTCGGTTTCTTACTATTTCCAGAACCTCCTCCGCAACAAGGACCTTCTCCTTTAAAATGTTTGATTGATCCTTTCAGAGCCAGTCCGAGCAATATAATTACAATCAGTACAATAATAATATCTGCCATTTTGAGCTTCCTCTTTTAGTCTTCTTTCTCTTCTCTGTTTTCTCTCCATCTCTTAATCCACAGATAAATCTGATAAATGGATACACCTACAAGGTAAATCAAAAGAAATGCGCCAAACGCATAAAACATAGAACCAGTCGAATTTCCCATTCTAATCACCTTCTACTTTTTCTTCGTATATTGGGATTTTCCCACTGCCGTGCTGCATCCACCGCAACTGCCACAATTGCCACTACATCCGGCGCATCCGACATGTTTTCCTTCTTTATGATTTTTATATGCTTTATAAATGAGAAAAATACAATATCCGATAATTAAAGTTATTATTACAATATTTGCTATCATTGTCTTCAACACCTCTTTTTTCTCTTATTATAACAGAGAGCCGGATACATTTCCTGCATCCAGCTCTATTTTTCAAGAACGCTTTCACGTTCTTGTTTCTCTCATATTACGCTGCCTGCACAGAACGTTTTGAGTATACTTTCTGATCTTTGTACGGATCTGGTCTGAAGAGCATGAACAGAAGGAAGATCAATAAGATAAATCCTACTGCTGTACCTACGCCAAATGCTCCGCCTGTTACGAAAGATCCTACCTGGTATACGATCAGGCAAACAACATAAGCAAATACATTCTGGAACAGGATTGCAAACCAGAACCATTTTCTGGACTGCATCTGCTGTGCCATTGTCGCGATTGCTGCAAGACAAGGTGAGTCAAGCAGGTTGAACAGAAGGAATGTAAATGCTGCAATTGTTGACGGGAACCAGGAAGCAACTCCCTGCGCTACTGTCACTGCGTCTTCTGTATCTCCGGACACATTTGCAAGAACTCCCATTGTAGAAACGATTGCTTCTTTCGCTGTAAATCCTGAGATAGATGCTGCTACAGGCTGCCACTCTCCAAATCCAAGTGGTGCGAACAGAGGGGCGATCACTCCACCGATTGCTGCCATCAAGCTGTCTGCGCTGTCTTCTACAAGTCCAAATCCATCTGCTGTAAATCCGAATCCGCCAAGGAACCACATTACTACGCATGCAAGGAACAGGATTGTTCCGGCTTTGATGATAAATCCTTTCAGTCTCTCCCAAACATGAAGGAGAACTGTCTTAGCCTGTGGAATATGGTACTGTGGAAGTTCCATTACAAATGGAGCCGGTTTTCCTGAGAAAGGTTTTGTTTTCTTCAGGATGATTGCAGAAACAAGTACTGCAACGATTCCTACAAAGTACATCAATGGTGCAATGAAGGAGCTCTCCTGATATCCTGCCACTTCACCGGCAATAACTCCACCCATCATAGCGATAACCGGAAGTTTTGCTCCACATGGGATAAATGTTGCTGTCATGATTGTAAGACGTCTGTCATTATCCTGCTCAATTGTCTTAGAAGCCATGATTCCAGGAATTCCACATCCTGAAGAAATCAAAAGCGGAATGAAACTCTTTCCTGAAAGTCCAAAATGTCTGAACACACGGTCCATAACGAATGCGATACGTACCATGTACCCGCAGTCTTCAAGAATAGAAAGGAAGAGGAACAGGATTGCCATCTGTGGAACGAAACCAAGTACTGCTCCAAGTCCGCCGATGATACCATCTACGACAAGTCCGTTGATCAGGTCACTTGCTCCGACATTTGTAAGGAATCCTCCGACTGCATCCTGGATTGCTCCAACGAATGTATCATTTGTCCAGTCTGTTACAAATGTACCGACTGTTGTGACAGATATGTAATATACAAGCCACATAACTGCGATGAAAATCGGAATACCAAGGATTCGGTTTGTAACGATACGGTCAATCTTATCCGATGTTGTCAATTTTTCTTTTGCTTTTTTAACAGTAGTTCCGACAATCTTCTGGATAAACTGATAACGTCCGTCAGTTACAATACTTTCCATATCGTCATCATGTTTCTTCTCCAATTTTGTTCTTTCGTCTTCAACAACTGCTTTTGCTGCACCTGAGAGTTTAATCTGATCTACAACTTTGCTGTCATTTTCAAGGAACTTTACAGCGTACCATCTTTTCTTATCTTCTGTAATTGTGTCAGGAAGGATTTCTTTTACACTCTCTACTGAAGCTTCAATGTCTTTTGCGAAAATTTCTCCCGGAAGTTTTACTTCTTTCTGCTTCGCAACTTTGATTGCTTCGTCGATCAGTTCATTCAGACCTTTCTGCTTTAATGCTGAAATCTCAACGATTGGGCAGCCGATCAGCATGGAAAGACGTTTGACATCAATCTTAATACCTCTCTTAGCAAGAAGATCGCACATATTCAATGCGATTACAACCGGTACTCCTGTCTCAACAAGCTGTGTTGTAAGATACAGGTTACGTTCAATGTTTGTTGCATCAACAAGGTCAACGATTACATCCGGATTCTCATTCAGAACATAATCACGGCTGACAACCTCCTCAAGTGTATATGGAGAAAGGGAATAGATTCCCGGAAGGTCAGTTACTGTAACATCTTCCTTTTTATACTTCTTATTCTTGATCTTACCTTCTTTTTTCTCTACCGTTACGCCCGGCCAGTTACCAACATACTGGTTTGCTCCTGTAAGAGCATTAAACAGTGTTGTCTTACCACAGTTCGGGTTTCCTGCAAGTGCAATTGTGATTGCCATTACTCTCTTTACCTCCTTAAATTCTAGAATCTCTCATCAGGTTTTTTGTATCTGTAAGCTTATTTAACCTCTACACACTGTGCATCTGCCTTTCTGACAGTAAGCTCATATCCACGAACTGTAATTTCAACCGGATCACCAAGTGGTGCAACTTTTCTGATAAAAAGTTCACTTCCTTTTGTTATTCCCATATCCATAATACGGCGTTTGTAAGCACTGTCTCCTTCGATTTTTGTAACTACAACAGTAGTTCCTACTTTTGCATCACCCAAAGTCATAACACATACTCCTTCCTTTCTACTTTACTCATCACTTTTTCAGCGTCTCGATCAGATCATAATATGGCGCGCCATATCGGCATTTACTGCGACTCTCGAATCTTTAATATTAACAATAACGTTACCGCCAATTGCAGATAGCACAATCACTTCTGCTCCGGGCACAAATCCAAGATTCGCAAGAAAACGCTTTGTCTCATCATTTCCGCTTACTCTTTTAATTGTATTGGCTTCGCCAATGTTGGCCATTGTAAGTGGCATAATCTCACGCTTCTTTCTTAAATGATATTAGAATCCATTCTCATTTGATATAGATTATTAAAAACAGTTGAGATTGATAATTTTTTTCATTTTCTCTTCTGTTCGTAAGTTAGTATATGCTAATCTCTATTAGTTGTCAATGACTAATTTATATTTTTTTAATTTTTCTGTTCCGTGTAAATCGGAATTGGGGAATCAAAATTTGTCTGGCAAATCATTTGCTGTAGGGAATAAATTATGATATACTAAGCAAAGACATGAAAATTCACTGTAAATAGTGATACAGATAAATTATAATTTATATAGAGGAGGCCATTACCTATGCATGTAAATGAATCATCTGAAAATTATCTGGAGACAATCCTCATGTTAAGCAAGAAGCTTCCTGTCGTACGTGCCGTCGACATTGCAACAGAGCTTAACTTTAAAAAATCAAGTGTCAGTGTAGCAATGAAAAAACTCAGAGAAAGCGAACATATTATTGTATCTCGTGAGGGCTATATTACATTGACAGAATCCGGACAGGCAATTGCTGACATGATATATGAGCGTCACACTCTTCTCTCTTCCTGGCTTGAAAGACTCGGCGTTGATCCACAGGTTGCAGCTGATGATGCATGCCGTATGGAGCATGTGATCAGTGAGGAAAGTTTCAACGCAATCAAGAAGCATATTGTTTCTCATTCTTAAAACGAAAAAGCACTAACAGAAGAGTGATATCTCTTCTGTTAGTGCTTTTTTCTTACTTTTACTTATCGTTATAATGATACCTACATGCTAAACATACAAACGGAGTTGGTGGGATTCGAACCCACGTGCCCCGGAGGGCTAACGCATTAAATAAAGGATTTTCAGAACAAATAACGTAAACGTGACAACTTCGTGACACTATACAACATATAGATACAAATATGGAAGGAGCATTTCCAATACACCTGTTAATAAAACCCTCTACTGCTAGTTCCATAGAATAGTTTTCCTTATGATATTATTATGCTGCTATAACATCACGTCTTATCAATGCTTCAACATCGTATCTTAGCATTGCATCATAAGCACACTTTGGTATCCTTCCAAGATTCTTCTCAGCAACCTTTTCTATACGTTCTTTTTTCTTGTTACAAGCGAATTCAAACACTTGATCATACGTCTCATATACTTTTTTTCTATTACTGCCAACAAAGTATTTTCCATCTTCATTTTCGTATATGTTGTCCGATACGTGACGCTCAAATATTGTATTAATATAGTGTTCAATCAATACACATGTTTCAGGGGAATACTCCTTATTTCCCGGCTTCAGTATATCCTTATCTAAATCAATTCGATTTCCAAACACATGATGCTCGTCATACCAAAGCTTGAAATTCGCATAATTCTGCCACTCTTCACACACGCATTTATCCGCATATTCTGGCTTGTATTTTTTATGCACTTCTTTATCATGACATCTCTGCATCATGTCCTTCCACTTAGTATATGATTTTTCATGATAACCTTCTGTTCCAACAGCCATTCCGCTGTACCCTATTCCGCACATTCCTCTTCTGTAATGTGCCGGATTCCATCCATCTTGCTTGTATTCCACTGCATTTATTACCTGCATTATAAGATCTTCAGATAACAGAAAGACAGATTCTTCCTGCAATTCCGTCAATCGATTATATTGTTTTTCCGTAACTGGATACAGATTTTTATAATATAAATCGTTCTCATTGTTCAATTGATGCCATATTCTTGTATTATTCGTCTTATCATAATTAACGATAAACGTTTCTACTGCTAATTCTTCCGCAGATACCCTGTGTTTTACATACTTGAATATTTTGGTAGGCTTAACATATTTTTCCTTCTCAAGTGTAAACATCCTTTTTCCTGTTCTTTTATCTTTACTTCCACGCTGAACTCTATATTTTCCATCTCTATATTCAACTACACGTCCATGACTGCTATACCACGTATCCTTGTAATATAACAACTTTACAAATCGTTCATCTCTAGCAATCAAATCTATTCCTGAATCATTCTTTCTCAAGATTCTTGAAGAGTCAATTTTCTTATATTTCCTTTTGAAGTGCATGGATTCATCAGAAAGATATTGCTCGATTCTCTTTTGTGCAGTAAGATCTCGATTCTTCTTATTCTTACATTCTTTGCATATTCTTCCACCTTTAAGTGGAAACTCATTTATTAGTAATTCTCTTCCGCACACTTTACACACTTTTGTTCCATTATATTTTATTTTTTTATTTTTTCTCAAAATGTCCTCCATTCTTTTACCTACATGAACCTATTTCTCAGGCAGGTGCAGTCTATTATTCATTCCGGACTACACGGGATTTTTTTGCATTAAAAAAGACGGTATTTACACCGCCTTCATTTAATTTCTATTCAATTATTTTTTTGGAATTTCTTTTAAACCTTTAATATATGCAACTATTGAGCCGAAATCACCTGTTCTTTTTTCCGCTCCATTAACATAAAGATATTTTGCTAATTGATTTCTTTTAATATTAGATTTGATTAAGATGATATATGCATTCGTATTCGTATACTTTAGTTTTTTATTTAACTCTCTTTTTTGGCGAATACGTTGCTTTTTAATTGCTTCACATATAAACTTCGAATCATGCTTATTAATATATTTACTGATCCAGTTATAACAAGTGTCCCATTTGTAAGGTAAAAAAAGAACATTTGTCCCCCCCCCCGAATACAAAAAAAGCCATAATTCTTTTACTGACTTGCTTGTAATTGTCATATCAGTATGTGATATTTCATAAGCAATAAGCATTTTCTTTTCTTTGACGCACGACAATTTTAATTTTTCTTGTTGTTCCACGTAATTCTCCCTCTATCTAAATTTCTTCAGTTTTTTCATTCCATCTAACAGACGAGTATATTGTTCTTTTAATGCTCGAATATCAGATATTTCCTTTTCCCAATTATCTTTTAACTTTTCCAATTCCTTGTATTTTTTATCTAATGAACCGCTCTGTGCAAGTTCTTCTTTTAATTTTTTATTTTCTTTCTCTAAAAGTGTGTTTCTATTTTCCATTATTTTAAGTTTCTTGTCTAAATCCATATCAACTATATCCTTTCTCAAAAGAGACGATGCATTACTACACCGTCTCACTTTTAAAATCTTTGTCTATATTTACTCATGCTACCCTTGCCAGTAATCTGTCCAAGTGTCATATCTTGAATAATTTTTTCTGCTTTAACATCCTTTTGGAATCGTCTCATCATTTCCGAATAGAATTCAGCATAATTAGCAGGATTGTCTACTTTAACATCAAAGTTAAATGTCTGATTCGCAGTAAACTCATTAAACATGTTCGGAACTTCCGGTGGATTCTGAATCATGCTTTCAATGAATCTTTGTGGATCATTTGCAAAACTCCATAAGTTTTCATGAGCATCATTATTGAACACAGATGAATTCTTACTTAACGGAGTTAAAATAGAACCATCATCAAGTACAATTGTTTCAGGTTTCTTATGTTCTCCGACAACAGCCATTTCATCTTTTGGAACAGACTTAATACCCTTCTCATATCCACTAATCTGACTTAAATCAACCCATCCAAGAGGATGCGCTGCATTTTTATCTTTAGCAATATGATATTTCTTTTTTGCCCAAGATGCATTGTTGATTTTAGTAATGTATACTGTCTGTCCATGCATCTGTGTTCCAGTAGGAGACAATCCATCTGAACTATAATAATACGCACCACTGTTAAATGTAACCGCATCTCCAACATTTGGAACTCCATCACCACTTGATGTTGTTGTAGGTTTCGGAGTTGGTGTAGGTGTTGCAGGTTTTGGAGTAGAAGTAGAAGATGATGGCTTATTGCTACTAGAAGAACCGCCACTTGCATTCTTACTAGAAGCATCTACAGCTTGTTTAATAAGATTCGTCAAATCATTTATTGCATTCTGAACTCCTGTAATAGAAGATAAGAAATTAGTACCATAATTGGTAATAACTTGGTTTGCCGAATTCCAAATTGTGTTCATGCTTTCAGTCATTGTATAACCAACACTGTCAGCTTTTGCTTCTAATGTATCTCTAATAGCACCGGCTTCAGAATTGACATTTGCAATTACATCAGATACGAGAACGTCAATGTTGTCCAGTCGCATATTAAGGACTTCTTCATACTGTTCATATAAATCATCCAATAATTTCTTCTGATCTGCAATTGAACGTTCATATTGAGTTTCAGCCAAATCTTGTTTCGCATCATTCAAATCATTCTGTAACTGCTGTCTCTTTGATGCACCTTCTTCAGAAGTATCTCCTTGATATGCAGCTAATTGTTTCTCGATGGAAGATATTTCTTTCTGCTTTTCGGCTAACTGTTTCTGATAATCATACATATCCTTGTTGGTATCAAGCAAGTCAGTGTACTTATCAATCAACTTTTGAAGCGCATCAAGTTGAGAATTAATACCATCTTCAACTAAATCTTTAATTGCATCTTTTTCCTGCTTTGCAGAAGATATAGATTCTTGCTGAAGTTTAAGTAATTCATTTCTACGGTCAATGAGTGTCTGATTGAATGGATCAGATTTTAACTGTTCGTCAATCTTTTCCATTTCTTTTCTATACTCATCAGCCTGTGCCATGAGAGTATTGTGTTTTACTCCATGAAGACCAAATGTAGCTTTTCCATATTCTGTAATCTGACCACCATTCTTGTCGTCATACATCTTCTCACTGGACATAAGTTCTTTAAGGAAATCTGCTTCTTCATTGATTTTAGAGATTCTGTCTTGAAGTTTATCAAATAAATCCCATTGAATCTGACGAATACTATTTCCCCATTCGATAGTACTCTTATTGCAATCCTGAATAGACTCATCAATAGAATCTATTTCGTCTTGCATGTTATACCATGACTCAGAATACTTATCTATTTTTCCGCTACTAAGTGCGCTATTTAAAGAATTAACCAGTGCTTCACGCTCTGCATACAACTGATTAATCTTTTCATTTTCGTTAGAAATCAGGCTGTCATAATACTTTGTGCTAACAATATATCCGGATGTCTCCGTAATATCAATTGCACCCTCAAGCATTGATTGTGTATGTTCAAACTGTTTTAAGATTGCATCGTATTCATCTTTAATGTTATTAAAACGTTGTTCAATTAGTTTAGACTCTTGTTCTTTGAGATCAATAATCGCATCTCTACAATCAAGAGCTTTTTCATCATTTATCTTTTCATCCATTCGCTACATGGATAAGAGTATATTAAATACTCCTCATGCTTTCACATGAGAATGGGACTATATCTTCTATTTGAATAAAATTATTTTGGATTTTGTTTTGAAATGTTTTGAGATTTTAGGACATTATAAAAGAGCAGTAGTGATTTACTGCTCTGATTCTTGATTTTGTTTTTCTGCAACTTCTTCTTGAAAACTATTTTCGTTATTATGCTTTGTTTCTTTTATGTTATCTTTTTGGTGATTATATGCTTTATTTAATACATTATCGTATAATGTAATATGTGCATCTATTATTCCATTATATTTTTCAATTATTTGATGTTTGAAGTGTGCAATAACAACCGTTTTACCAATATTGTGCAATGTCTCAACTACTTTTATATAATCTGTGTCTCCAGATACTAAAATTGCTATATCATACGCATTTTGAAATCCTTTTGCCAACATATGCGTAGCAAGATTTATATCGGTTTCTTTTTCTTCTGTTGTATACGTTTTGGAATCGGTAATATCCAATTTCACACCTTTTATATTTCTAAGTTCTTGTCTTCCTTCAATCACTTCGAAATAAGGGGTTGTTTTCACTTTTTGCAACCAATCATAATATTTAGAATATTTTTCTAACTTCATTAATTGATCGCATGGTTTATATGCAAATAAATAAGTTTTTATAACTTGCGATTTTAAGGGCAATTTGCTATTTATTGTTTTTGCAAGTTCTTGATAATTTATTGATCTAATTTTACTTCCATTGTTTTTGAAATGATTTTGCAAATTAATATTAAAATTCTGATAATCAATAAACACCATCGTTCGTAACATATAAAAATCTCCTATAAAAGATTAACGAGGAAGTATATTTCAACTTCCTCCCTGCCTTTTGACAGCTAATTACATACGCTCTTTTGAGCCACATTATTAATATTTACATAATAAGTATACCACATTTTACTAATCATGCAATTCAGAACATTTGTTCTGTTTATTCAAATAGTCTATATTTTTCGAGCCGCCAATCGCTTGCGACCCTACATTAAGGCTTACGCCACCCATAAAGGGTTAGTCTCTGAATGTCTTCCATATCATTTCTGACTTAGGAAGTTCACTGCGTTTGGGAGACTTGCACTCCCGGTTGTCCCTAACCTATTTATTTTTTATGGTTTCTATCTTTCGACTGTTGAGTTTTAAACTCGCACCGCATTCACGCTTACCGTTTCCAGTTACGTTGTAGCAAAATAGGGTTATGGGGATGTTCCCGCAATTAAATAGATTTTACATTGGCATGTAAATTCACCAATTCTTATAATCACTGATCTTTTCTTTCAGATCAGAATCCGTGATTGTTTCAACGTCAATTTTACCATTCTGGATTTTATCAATCCAATCCGAAGAAAGACCTTCTCCGGCTGATTCAGCTTCTTTAATATATCTGTCATATGCCTGTTGCTGTAATGAGATTTTTTCGGTTACTTTTGAAAGCTCAGAAGATAATGCTTCATTACGCTTTGACCATGTGCGATATGTACTTGAAGCAGTTGTATCTAATTCGTCAATCTTACGTTTGATACGGTCTAACTTTGTTTCAATCCAATCAAGGGTTTCTTTTGTTTCCTCTTTGTCGTTTGAAGAACCGGAGGAAGAGTTAGATTTTGAAGATGAAGTTGAGGAATTATTTGATGATGATTTGGATGATGATTTGGAAGAGGAACTTGAGGATTTCTTTTTGGAGGAAGGGGATGAAGAAGAACTACTTGATGGAAGTCTTCCGCCAGATGCGTATGCAGTTCCCTCTAAAAACGCAGGAAGTCCAGGTAGCGAAGGATTCCCTTTTCCACGAGACTTTGTAAATCCTTGACTGAGTAACTCTTTCGTCTGCTTTGAATTGAATACAACTGATCCGGCTGGTATATTGGCAAATTCTGCGCCATTAGAGCCTGTTGTAAACCAGCGATTTCCAGAAACTACAAGTTCCTCGCCAACCTCGCCCGTAAGAGCAACTTCATCTTTTTTAGTTTTCCAACTGTCTTTTAAATTAAAAGAATCGCTTAAAGTTCCGCTTGCGTGAGCAGTTCCAAGAAGTTTATCTCCACCAGTGAAAAATCTAATAACTTTTTGTACAATTGTTGGTGCGTGTAATATTCCAGAATTATTCGGTGTTCTATTAACTGCCTGTCCTACGGAAGAAGGAGACTGTGATACTTGTGAATTGTTTGGAGTTCTATCGATTGTTTGATTTGCGTTCGGAACTTCTGTTGGATAATTGCCAATTGTATAGCTGACAGTTCCATCTGTGTTTTGTACTGCACTTAATTGATAATATACGCCATCAACATTTGCAATGTACCCAATTGAACCATCTTGATATTTAACTGCTGCTACAGCTTGATCAACGCCATCTACATTTGCTGTAAACACAATCGAATGCCCAACTTCAAGTGCATTTATATCATCTTTTACTTTTGAAAAATCGGCATCAACAAAAAACGTTGTTTTTGTTTGGTCGTTTAACAAAGATTTTAACGCATCTTGAACCCTTTGTTCGTCTGGAGTAAGTTCTACTTTAACCTTTGGATTTTGGGACTCTGTATTTTTTACAGCATTTTCAACTTCTGATGTATCTGCAACATATGTGATTTTTCCATCTTTATCCGTCTGTTGAGTCAGTTCTTGTTTCGAACCATCATCCATAACAGAATAATAATGAATTGTACCGTTTTCATCCTTACAAGCTTCAATATCTTTCTGAATACCACTTACATCCGCTTTATAAGTAATTGTCTCTCCATTCTGAAGATTGTTATTGATCCAATCCAAAGAACCATCGAATTCTGTTGTGAAGCGGATTGTGCCATCTTGCTCAGTAATTTTATGAACTTCTTTTGGCACACCAGCCACGTTTGCAGTATACTTGATTGTACCATCTTGATTTTTAACCGCTTCAACTTGTGCATTGTCAAGATTATCCACATCTGCTTTAAATGTAATCTTTTCATCTGTTTTAAGTGAAGTTAGTTTCTTTTGAAGATCATCATCATTTAATTTTGCATCAATATTACATGTAATAGAATCTCCAAACAACTCTTTAATCTGTTTCTCTGTCAATGTTCCTTTTTCTACAAGGTCATTGAATAGAGCAGTAGCAGTAGGAGTATCAAGAAAAGAATTCCAATCAAGTTCTCCACCATCTAGTTTGAACTGTTGGAATGCATTCTGAAGTTCCAACAAAGCATTTATTTCTTGGTTTATAGCAGCTCTTTCTTCTTCACTTTTCCCAGCCATATCCTTGGTTAGTGAAGTTCTTTTCGCATAAGATTGAGCATACCCTTCATCAGAATCTTTTGTCACACCAGTTTTCCCTTCAAGCATTCCTAACGCTTGTTCTTGTGTAACTCGAAGTGCAGCTTGATCCTGATTAGAGCCACTTGCTTCAGCCATAGATTTCAATTCCTGAATTTTTTGCTGAATAGAAGCCAAATCATACTCAAATTTAATCTTTACAATCTGATCTTCAGATAATCCAGATAAATCATCTTGGAATTTTTCATACTCAGAATCATACCCTTCGATTAGTTTTTTAAGACGATCCTTTTGTGCGCCACCTTCCATAGAATCATAAACATCTTTGATTTGATCCAAAGAATTTTTGTAATTCTCAAGAAGTTCTCCACTCTTTTCAATTCCGTCAAATTCAAAACCATGTTCTTCCAATTTACTCATTGCAAGCTCTACATTAGAAACACTTGTATTGAGCTTGTCAGCTGCCTCGGCAGTGGTTTTAAATTTCATTGAACCATCATCGTTCTTGAAAGTCCATTCATTATCTCCTAGAGATGATGCAAGTCCTGCGTCTTTAAAATCGTTCAGAACATTTGTCATATTGGTAAGTTCGTCTTCATTGCCATACCAACGTTCTAATAACGCCTGACTTTGTTCCCAAGCTTCGACATATGCATCAGAAGCGTAAGTGTAAGCATCAGCATTGTCTTTGAGCTTTTTTGCAATGTCATATCCAACACCAAATTGAGCCATTGATTTAAAATCATCTGTTCCAACAAGACCATTTTTATACATTTCTTTTGCGGTCTTGTAGTAACCCATTGTGGTATCGTAATTTGCACCTTGATTTTCTGATTCGAAACTCTTTTTTAATCCATCAAAAGTCCCATCAACCGATCTTACAGCTTCGTCAGCTTCTTGGGCTTCTCTTTTAATGTCTTCGAAATATCTAACGAATGCGTTTTCTGATACTCCAATATCTTTAAGACGCATACCTGAAGCTCTAAACGCTTCCAGTGCTTCTTCGGCAGATTTGCCATCTTTCGCCAAAGATACGAGATAATCTTTCATAGAAGATCCGGATTTAGAAGAAGAGAAGTAATTTTCGAGATTGTTTAAATACTTCTCATTCTTTGTCTTGCCCATATTTACATATTCATTAATTGCGTCTTTCCACTGTTTTACATATGATTCAGAACCTTTTAGTGCATTACCATATTCATCCGTACTGCTTTCAACCCAACCTTGAATTGTATCATATTGATTAGATAATGCCGATGTGATTTCTTCAATGTTTTTTAATTGCTCTTTTTGGTTTTTTAATTGGAGTTTATCTTGTGGATTTTTTGCTAATTTCTTCTCTGTTTCTGACAATTCTTTCTTTGCATCAGACAACTTTTTAATATTGGAAGTAAATTGGCTAGTTATAGTAGTATCATCATTATTTTCCTTTTTCCAATGATGTTTTTCTGTATCAAATGTTACATTTCCATCTGAATCAGTATATTGTTTTGTAGGAGCAAAAATAGTATCTCCGATAGACTTTAATGTTCCAAGAAATGTTCCATATTTTTCACGTTGGTTTTCTGTATATGATTGTTCTTTTGAACTAGCAGCTTTCGCATTTTCTGCTACAATTTTCGATTGAGCTTCTGCTAATTTTGTTTTTATTTCTAGCTGCCTTTCAAGTTCATCATTAGTGTGTTGAAGTTTTTCTAATTCGACTTCTTCTGCAAATGTTATGACACCATTGTTTTGAAGTTCTTTTAATTCCTCAATTCTAGATTTTGTATTATCAAGTTCTGAATTTAAAGATTCAATTTCTGATTTTGTATTTTTATAATTAGATAATGAGTTTTCAAATTTTTCTTGCGCACGAGTAAATCCTGTCTGTGTATAATCCCAAGCTTTGTATACGGCAATAGCAGCTCCAACAGCAGCGATCACAGGAAGCATTGCTTTAAGAGAAACAAGCATTCCCTTTAAACCGTCTCCAAGAGATGAAGTAGATGCTTTTTCAACTTCTCCTAGAGAGGTAAAACTATCAGCTAGACCATCAACATCGTTGACCATATCTTTCATATATTGTCTAGTTTTTTTATATCACCTTGATCTATCACCGCTTTAAGAGCATTCCCTTTTTCCTTACTAAGTTTACCACTCTTGATTAACGCATCTCCGACATCATTAATACTATCGCCTGCTGTGTCAATTGCTTTTGCCCATGTAAGTTTCCCAGTTCTTAGTTTGTCGGTCATTGTGGCATCAGAAGCCATTGCTAACACTTCGTTTTTTAAAGAGTCTGTTAAACCAATTGCGTTTGCTTTTGCTTCAATCTGTGCTTTTGAAAATTCACTAACACCATCTGCGTTTATACGAAATTGCTTATTAAACATCTCCGCAGTGATATTTTGCATATCACTAATAGAAGATGCTGTTTTGAAATTATTTGTTTTTAGTCCCCCACCATTAAATAAAGCAGCAAGTTCTCCATTTTCAAATAAACTACCTAATTCTTTAAACTGCATTTATGTGATATAAAACATTGGCATATTTTATAAAACATGGTAAAATAAGGTAATAAATACAAGGAGTGATAATTATGGGTAAAAATTTTGATTGTCCTGGCTGTGATAGATGGATCAACGATGAAACGCTAGAAGCGAACAATAACTCTTGTCCTTATTGTGGATTATCTTTCGACAATAAAGAATTAGTGGAAGATTTAAAAAAAGGTTATATCTGCCCTAAATGTGCAGATGTTTACAGTAATGTAGATTGCAGAAATAACTCTGGATTATGTAAATACTGTGAAACAGGATTAATAAAGACTGATATGGTTTATAAAGACTTATTATATTCAACCTGTGACGATTATATAGAAAACAAAGACAAAGCTCGAATTGTTGCAAACAAATATGGCGACTTTCAGTTCTCTGAAGTTGCGTATGATGAAAGAAGGAAGAAAATAAAAGCGGAAGCAGAGTTGAGAAAGATGAAATCCGCTCAAAGTAATTCATCACTAATATCAACTTCATCCACATCTCAACCACATTGTCCAGTATGCAACTCTACTAACATAGAAAAGATTTCTGTCGGAAAGAAAATTAAAGGATCTATGTTGTTTGGATTATTCAGCAATGATGCGAAGAAACAAATGAGATGTAAGGATTGTGGGTATAAATTTTAATCAAACAAATGGCTGATTTTATAATGTAAGATTTTTATTCTTAGAAAAAGAATACTTTTATTTTTCTTTCTAAAATAGATAATAAAATAAAAGGAGGATTTGATATGAGTGAAATTATATGTCCTGAATGTAATGAAGAAATAAGTTCTTACGCAAAAGCATGTCCTCATTGTGGTTTCCCTATGGATGAATATTTAAAAGAACATAATTTAACAGATTTTGAAAAAGTATGGATTTGTACCAAATGTGGCGAAGCATATTGTGATAATTATTCAAAAAGACCTATTTGTGAATATTGCAACACACCATTAATACAGACTGACTTAGATAATGCTATTTGTCGTAAAAACATGAGCAATATGAAAACAGAAGACTATGCGAAATATCAAAAAGAAATTGCTTTGAAATATGGAAATAACTTTGATCAAAATTCATTTAAAAAAAGAAGAGAACTAATTCATTTAAATGCAGAAAAAATTAAAAAAGAAGCACAAGTAAGAATATTAAATCAACTTAGTAATTCTACACAACCATCATCACCACAAGTAACCTGTCCATATTGTCATTCAACCAACACAAAGAAAATTAGTGCTGGAAGTAGAGTGAAATCCACATTGATGTTTGGAATATTTTCTAAAAAGAATGGTAAAGAATGGCACTGTAATAGTTGTGGAAGTGATTTTTAAACTAACAAAAGACATCTATTTTTGTGAGGTGTCTTTTGTATTTATTTTACATATGAAAAAGACACCTAAAAAGGTGTCTTTTTAAAAGTTTATAACCACAAGTCTGTTTTACGATTCACAATGTGTCGTAAACTCTTACAACTTGTGTACATAACATAGAAGTTAATCTATGCTAAAGTCAATATTTATTTTGTGACTATATAATATTATATACGACGGCTTTTGTCAAGTGTTAATTTTTAACATTTTTATTAATTTTTTATTAATTTCGTTTATTACCTCTTCATTCTTACTTAAATCTGTCATAAACTCTGTCAATCTATTTTTTGAAATACTTCTTATATGTTCTAATTTTATTATAGACTCTTTGGTTAATTTATTGTCATTTACAAAAACATGCGTAGGATATATCTGTTTAAGAGTCCCATCGTCCGTGTGTGCATCAGTGAGAGGGGCAATAATGACAGTTGGAGAATTTGGTGCATACTGAAGAACTATGACTGGTCTACTTGTTCCATTTTGTTCGCTGCCTATATTCTTCCCTAAATTACATCCGTAAACGCATCCATATTTTACAAAACGTGGTTTATTTCTTTTATTTGTTTTATCTTTTGAGTAAAAATATTGTCTTTTATTTTCGTTTTCTGCTAATTTAATTTTATCTTTTGCCCAATTCAATATATTTATACCTATATCTACATTTCTGGAATTAATAGTTGATTCCAAATCGGACAAAATATTTATAACTTGCTGTCGTTTGGAAATGTATGCCACATTATTTACCTCGTCATTCGTAGTATTTAGTAAAAATTACCATTTATAATATTATACGGCACAATATGACAAAGTACAATTCAAAACATATGTTCTAATATATATTAACAAGTACAAAAAATACCAATATTTTATATTTGACTCAATTCCATTTTCTTCCTATAATAATACACATCATCTTTTTTACTCGGAGGTTACAATATATGAATTATTTTTCAGAAAACCTTTTGTATTATAGGAAGAAACGTGGAATGACACAAAATGATATTGCAAGAAAAGTATTTGTTAAGCATCAGACAATCTCAAATTATGAAAAGAATACAAGAACATGTGATTTGAACACGCTTGTTTTACTTTCAAATGCTCTTGATATTACGCTTGATGAGCTAATTAAAAATCCACATCCGTAATACTCAGTTGTATGTAGGAATACCAACAAACACAAGACCTTTTACATTATGAGAATCTATACTTTTACCTGCTTCTTCATAACTTGTGAATTTTGTTTCTGATACAACCTTGTGATCAAATTTACCTTCTGCATTTTTCGTTACTTTAATTCCAATAACATCTACACTTATATTTTTCATTACGTATTTCCTCCACTCTCAGAATTTGAATATATCTTCAACAGACACGCCAAGAGCATGAGCAAGTTTGATAGCTGTATAAACATGTGGGTTTTCAAGAGGATTATTCTCTATCAAACTTATTGTAGAATGTGACACATTGCTTTTCATAGCAAGCTGTGTTTGTGACCAATCTTTTTCCCATCTTAATTCCTGCAATCTGTTTTTCATATATTCACACACCTTTAAATTATTTTTCATAAGTTTAAGATTTAATCTGTGCCGGGGGTTCGGGGGGTGGCACACGGACTAACAGATAAGACACAATATAGTCGCACTAGCAAGATGCAAGTTTTCTCCGAAAGGAAAACGCAGCAGATTGCATAGTAAGACTTTGTGTATTTCTGTTAGGCTAACCCCCTGACATATGTTTCTTTCTCCATATATGTCTTGTGGGATTCTCCCACTCCCTGTTGTCAATTCTCATCTTCTCCTGCCACCCACAAGGGGATGTCCGGCGAAGATTGATAATTGATGCATTCCGCCAAGTGTGGCGTAATGCAGAAAATCACAACTACGTTTTAAATATTTTCATTACACATATTTTTCATTTTAGGGGGGATTCTCTAATACATATATATTAGGAAAACCCCCCTAAAATTATTTAATTTTGTAATATCCTCTTTTGCATAGCATTTCATTTTTTCATATTATTACAATAAGAGAATCAATTACAAATTTTTAGAATCTTATGTCTGGGGTCAGATTGACATCTCACTATATATTATAGTGAAGTGCCAATTCGCCCCCAAGATACTTCTTCAAGAATCCAATATTTTTTATCTCTATTCGGATTTTTAGAACCATCTTCTAAATTTCTCTTTTTATCTACTAGAAATTTCTTAGTGAGTTCTCCTTTTTCATCTAAGGTTTTATCCCTAAAACGACATTTATATTTACTTCCATAATTATCTTGCAAAGCACCATTTAAAGTATTGATTCCCTGTCTTCTCAGCTTTACTCCAATATCTTCAAATCTCTTTACAACTTCTTTTCGTTCATCTGAATATAGCCATTTACCTTCTATAGAATTCAAATATTCTAAGAATTCATCTTTTTCTTCAATGTTTAGCTCTAAATCTCCAATTTTATCAGCCACAGTGTATCCCAATAACTCAGTCATAACTATCTTATATGAGCTTTCTTTCATGTCATTCAGAATCGTATTATCCATCAAATATTTATTTAATCGCATTTCATTAAAAGCTATACTGCTCTTTTCTTTTTCATTAACGAAATTAGCATAAAAAATCTTATTATTCCTAATACGCTTACGATTCTGACTGTATTTTTTCAAGAATTCATCATACTTGATTCTATATGTCATAACAGGGTCTAATTGATATTCATTTGTATTTATCAGACCTTGTATCGCCTGTCCAGAATAATCTTTCAGATAAAATGTACATGTATCATCTTCTGAAATTTGCCGTTTCCTTCCTAATGCTTGTATAGCTGAATCTGCATCAAGAATTTCAGAAAATATATGTTTTACCATTTTATCCTTAATGTTTACTCCATTATCAAGAACTTTTGTTGTAATAAGAATTCGGCTATCAAAGGTAATAGTTCCATCTGAATGTTCATATATGCAGTTCTCATCACGTATTGATTCAACTTTTTTTGCATTTTTAGAAGCAAAATATTTTGCTAAATTTCCATATTTTTCATGCAGCTCAAGCATACGTTTCACAGAATTACAAAACACAATGATTTTACTATCCTGTTCCTCTTCCAAAATCTTATCTATCTGAGGAATAAGATATTTCTTATCATAGAAATATACTTTGTCAACATATGAATAATCTTTTGGAATTAAGAAATAATGTTCCGGTACAACCATTTCTTTCTGTTTCATCCAATGAAAATATACTTTTGCTGTTGCACTAATATAAATCACAACATTGTCCTGTTGCTTCTTTAGATATCTATAAGCTAAATCTGTGTATTCATTAAATAATGCATCGTTTGTAAAATAATGACATTCATCAGCAATGATATAATCGTAATGAGGTAGCTTCTCTTTATGTTTAATTCTGTTTTGAAGTGATTGATATGTTGTAACATAAACTGTACTGTGTAATTTCAGTTTTTTCACATCTTTATATGTCTGTTCTTTTAACTTTGATCTGTTACACAAATATAAAATTATTTTATTGTTTTGCTGTGCGTATTTTCCAAGTACGTTGAGAGTAAAGTATGTTTTTCCAGTACCAGTTCCACCATCAAGAATTACTCTTGTATTATCCCAAGATTTGTATACATCTCCGATTAATTCAGAAAAATTATTTTTTATAACATCTGTTTTCTTCATTGGTACACCTCCGTCTATCGGTTAATGTAGTCACTCATAGACTTTCTAAGCTGTGGTGTATCTTTGAAGAAGAAAACATTTTTTCTACTGCCACTCTTCATATCTGGTCGCATATCTATTAGTACATAGCCTTTCTGCATCAAGTAACCTGCCATTCTTTGATTAAAAATGGTAATATTTTTAATCTCGTTATTCATATGTCATTCCTCTCCTATCTTGTTTTTATAAAGAGGATGAACTTTAATCCCCTTTATAGACTCTGTAAACGCTCAAATTACTGCTTTTTAATCCAGTTCTTCTTCAAGCTGCTTGATTGACATGTGAGTTGGCACAGTTCCAAAAACTTCAATATATTCGCCAACATATTTATCATGTAAATCAGCCGTCAAAATAACTGTTCTATTTATATTCACATTACATTTCCACTCAACAATATCGAAACGTCCAGCATGTGTAGCTTTCTCAAGGTCTGTCATAAAATCTTCTTTTTCAATAATATCTGCCATTCCTACCGCGTTGAAGTGTCTGCTTGTTACCAATTTTACATTCAACTTTTCTGATATGATTAAATCGTATAACTGCTTGCTTGTAATTGTATGCATATGTTTTTTGTCCTCTCTTTTATCCAGGAACCACAACACAACGGTCGCAGTTCCTTTTTATATAAATATGTTCTCTGTTATGACTACTCTTCGCTAGAAAACAGGGCATTTACATAACTATAATGCTGTGGAAGTTCTACAAACTGCATTACAAGCACATTCTTATCATTTATTCCCTCTTCCGTGTTTTCATTATAATCTGCCCACTTTTCGATAATCTTATCTACCGTGTCTTCGAAACTCATATCTCCAACTTCCTTGATAAGCGGAATATTAATTTCTGACTTCTTCAGTTTTTCAAAACAACTTTCCATCTCCGCAATTACATCATCATAAATCTTGTCTTCTGCATCCTGCATTACTTCTCTCATAATTTCTTTCATCTGTTCTTTTTTCATAATTTCTAATCTCCTTTTTTTAATAATTTTTATTTTCCAGGACTGGCATTGGATATGTAACCAGTCCTATATATATCTATTCTCTCACTCTAAAATGATTTTTCTAAAAACTGCACTTCTACGGTTTTCCCGGTATCAAGCATTTCTATTTCTACAATCCGACCTGTAGGAACGTTTCTTTTCCTAATGTTCATATGTTCTAGCGGAATTTTTGTATATCCAAGCTGATATCCATTTCTGATAAATGGAAAGAACAAACTTCCTGCCTTATACATCTCGTCTGGTTCACAGTATTGGATTTGTGAAAATGGTGCTGACATTTGATTTGGTGTGTCTTTATCTACAGAAACACGTCCTGTTGCAAAAATGATATTTCTATGTACCGCTTGTACTTGCATGATTTCACCTCTATCAGTTTTTGAAATATTCATCCAGTTCTTCAAGGGACATTCCATGTTCATCCGTCTGAATGACATTGTTCTGATCCACGACCATCCATCCCATTGCACCGCATCCGACAGCTTCTTCAAGGTGCATATTGTGTCTTGCAGCTCTTTCTTTAATCATGCTCATAGTAAGCACTGGAACTACATTGATTGCCTGAATGCCTTTGTCATTTGTTTCCACATCAAACTCTACGTGATCTCCTGCATCTAAGTGTCGGAATTCACTGACTTTAATATTGGAGTAATGAACGAAATAATCCGTTCCATCATCCCCTACAATGAATCCATAGCCTTTCTGTGTGTTAAACCATTTTACTGTTCCTTTCATTTGTTTAATCCTCCTGTGCTTTTAAATATTTTCTACTAATCTAAAGTCTTCTGACTCGATTAGATTAATTACCTTTGTTACAAACTGATTTGAAAGTAAATCTGCAATGTCATATCCTTTTGTATCCAATTTATCAATCTCTACTACTTCAAGATCGTCATATAATGACACTTCACTCTCTTTGATTGGTGTATGAAATGTTCTATTATATCCTACATCATAAAAAAGATAGTAATGATAAAGTGGTTTACTCTTATCCTCGATATCCCCAAAACAAACATAAGCATCCTCAACCTTATCATAGAAGCTATTTCTCCAAACAAATTCGTCATAATATTTAATGTAATCTGATTCATAATCATAAATTCTTGTTCTTTCATATCCATAGCATTCCTTGTGGATGCACACTGGCTTCAGTGCAGAGAGCATGATTTCTTTCTGATGATAGTATTCTTCCTTCTTCTCTTTGGCTTTTCCTTCATTATCATACTTATCATAGTAGTAACTTCTTCTTTCTCTGTACTCACGCTGCTTGTCTCTCCAATTCTTTGCTCTCTTATTAGAACTGTATAGACAATCCACAAGCATTTGTATGGTGATAATATGATTCTTTAGATTATTGTTATATGCGGCAGGTGTTCTCATATTGTTCTACTCCTTTCCTCTGTTTCAAATCAAACAATATTTTGTTTTTTAACAAACGTATATTCTGTTAGCTGAATTGCTCTCGGTATTTTAGGCTTTAATTTTATCTTTCCTTTACTTTCCAATGCCCATAAAACAGGAAGAACAAGTGATGATGCTATTCTGTATTCCTCTGCTATTTCTCTATATGACGGTGGATATCCATTCTCCTGAATATATTCAATAAGAAAAAGATATATCGCTTCTTCTTTTTCAGTTAAATCATTTGACTTCATGGTTTCTCCGATCCTTTCCTATAAGCTATTCAGAAAATCAAGTGAAATTCTGTTCCGCTTACCTTTAGTTGTTTTCTTTTTGACTTCAGGAATAACAATTTCCTCTGTATTCAAATCGTCCAAGACAGATATTGTTTTTCTTTTTTCTATGCGCTCTTTCTGCTCCTCTACTGCTGACTGACCAAGCTTTTTAATATATTCAACCGGATAACTCAATCCAGAAGCACAAGCAATATTGACATTACCGTTGTATCCAATAAACACGTTTTCCGGTGTTCCAATTGCTTTAATCAGTTCATGCTCGTCCAGCTTATTGTTCTTTTGATTGATGATTCCAATGTTTCCAACAATTCCATCGTTATTGACAGGAAGAAAAATATTTTTTGCGGTCAGTGCATTTATCATATCCTGAGTAGTGGTCTTATTTTCTTCTGCACGTTTGTCAGAAAGCATTGCAATAACAAAAGCTCCCGGCTCTTTCAGCATTTTCATTTTCTCCGAATCATCAAAGGATGATTGCTCCAATTCCATCAGTATCCATCAACTCTTTTGCAAGATTATAGGCATTCAACCTTTTTTGAATCGGTTCATCCTTCCTCGGCATCAACACAATTGGAACAACAATTCTTTCCGAATCAGCTGCAAGAATGTCGCAAATATATGGAAGATTACCAGAACCAGTAGAGCCACCGCCTGACGCAACACATAAGACAATCTTCTGCTCAATCTCTGAAATGGTTTTCAAAATCTGCTTGTTTCTCTGTAATGCTTCTAATGCAAGACTTCTATCTCCTGCCAGTCCGTCATATCCTTCTAATATAAGAACATTTTTTGCATCCGGAATTGTCCGGTTATCTTGCTCTGATCCGTTAATAAGATATGCTTGGTAGTTCTTTTGCTGTAGTCCATAAGCTACTGTTGCTCCACCAAGTCCTGCTCCAACGACTGCTACATCATTCTTTAACATTTTCTTTTCCTCCATGTTCTGATTCTTTTATTAAACCGATTCCTTTTTCTGTAAGGAGATATGTATCTGCGTTGATATCTTTGCAGCCTTTTTCTACATATCCCAACTTCACAAGACGATTCAGCTTCTTATATGTAGTTACTCTTGAACCACCAAGGACATCCAATATTTCATATATCGTCATTCCTTTGAAAAAACTTACACTGTCGTTCTTCAGTAGAACTTTTAACAGCGCATAGTCTACTCTGTTTAGTTCCATTTATCATCTTCTCCTTCTGTATTCCTACTTTTTATAAAACAAGTCTTATATATGTCTTACCTGTTCTCCAAAGTGTAAAAATAAATGTGATGTTATCCCGTATCTTTCTTTACAATAGTACTTTTTCTAGTAATCTGCTGCCAGAAGCATATTCCACTTCTACATTCAGAATTATATTGCTTACATCCTTTACATTCTCGTTTTGTCCAGTCTTTCTTATGCATGTATCAATTCCTCTATGTTCAGTTTTCAAGGTGCAGTTTGTACAAAAATAGATGTTGATGGATGCAAAAATGCTATAGGAACTCCTCAACAGGCTCTATTTTTGCAATATTCAGTTGATTTTTGTATTGGAAAATGTGTGACAGACTTGCCACAATTAGAATTTGATGCTATACTTATTCTTGTTCAAGGAACAGTATAGATTCTTTCGTGGGTCTGTACTACTACATATGGAATGATATTGGCGTATCATTCAGAAGATCGATGCTTTGGCGAGTGTCGGTCTTCTTTTTTTGTTTCCAACTATATTATACGAACGCTTGTTCGATTCGTCAACTAGTAATATGTTTTTTCTGTTTTATTTCTGTTCTCCTCTCTTCTTATGTGACACTTATCTCACTTGTGCCTGCGTCTCTCTGTCTCTTTCGATGAAATAATCATATCACCATGTTTATTGCGTGTCAATGGATTTTATACAATTTTTCGATATTATTTTGTATAGTTGTCATTATTTGTATATATATAAATTGTATATAAAGACAAAGTACGCATTTTTCTTTAAAAGTACGCATTTTTTATCGGCAGTATACAATCTTATTTGTAATTTTGTATATTGTGTGATAAAATTGTATATATTCAATGGTATAATTTTCATACAAGGAGATGAATACAATGTCAGATTTGCCATTTACAACTCGCTATAATAAGAATCAGCTTCTCTTTATTGATGAGCAAGAAATCACTTTAATAGATTACCTTAGCAAATTAAGAACCTCAAAAAAGATTACCAAGAAAAAAATATCAAATATGATTAAACATAATGATTACTGGTATTCTCAAATTGAGCGAAATGGTAAAAATGGATGATAATCGCCAAAAAACAATTTATAGAAACGATTTAATAGATATTATTTCTATCGTACTGTATAATGCTTCCTCTTCCGCAGATCTCAAAAAATTTTCTGCGCAAAGTAAATATTATATTGACAATGTAATAAAAGTCGTTCCCTATAAAGAATCTGGCAGAACACCTAATTGGTACAAAGTTTTTCAGGGAAGAACTGACGAAGAAAGAGAACGTTTACTTTCTTCTATAATTAATACCCAATCAGAACTTTTAAGAAAGACATATGATTCACTTGCCGAACTTGATCGGGATGCTTTTCTCAACAATTTATTAAATATGAATAAGTGTTTAAGAATTGATCCTATTTTTATTATTGCTCTTGTAGGATTACCTTATATGGATTTTTTATATGAAGCTCAACACCAACAAATCGAAGAACTCTTAACCAAACTTATGAAAAAAATCCAAATTTTACAAGAAGATGCAAACAATGGATCATTTTTGACAAAACAAGCTTATTATTGTGAATTAAAACAAACGATACTGGATTATATAAAAAAAAATCAATATAGTGGATTAGAGATGCAAATGTCGCAATTTGAAACGAATTGTTCAGAAAATAAGATATAAAAAATAACTGCTATAGTCTGACCGATTCAATTCATTTACTACTATCCATACAATTTTAATAAGCATTTTATATTTCACTAGTAAATTTTTGATAAAAAGTCCCTCCGGAAATTATAAACCGGAGGGTTCTTCTTTAAAAAACATGCAACAACGCCAGTACCAACTCCTGACATTTTTGCTACTTGTTCACGAGTATAAGTATGGGAAGTATGAGATTTCTCATCTTTTCCCGTTTTGTCCATTTGGACGGAACGGTTGTTTGTTTGATTTTGCTTTAACATTCTTAACTGTTTTTCTTTATTTTCAAGTGCGATTTCTTCTGCAACCATAGAATTAGCCATTGCATAACATCAAATATACTTATCTTCACAGTAAACTATTTTATTTCTTTTCCGAACATTGGTTTCTCTATTTTCTTATCACAATACTTATCTTCGTTCCCACAAAACCCTTATTTTACTTGCTTTTCTTTCATTATTATCCATAAATTAAAGTTCGATATCGAGTTCGGTAAACAACTGTAAATAAAGTTTTTTAAGCAGTAAACTATTTTATTTCTCTTATTATTTACTATCGTTACCTTAATATTTCCTTGATTTTAAAGGCTTTTCTCGAACTTAAACATAAATGTATAGGCTTACATGGATTTTCCTTGTTATTACTGTGTTTTTATGGGTTCATCAAACCGATGTTTGTCTGTGATTTTTATTTTCATTCTGCAATTCTTTATAACCAGCATTAATAGTTTTTTCGCCTGATAAAACTTCTTTTTTTAATTTCTCGTTATCAGAATCAAGAATCTTCTTACCTTTTGAGTATGTATCAGTGGAAACACCTGCTGTTTTTGCTAGTTTTTTTGTTGTATTAATTGGAGCAATAGGGTTTTCAGATTTCTGAAAAGGCTTTTTATTTTTACCAACACCATAATTATTCCCAGCTTTTACAAGATTTTCTTTTGCTTGTTTCTCATAAATAGGTCTATACTTCTCAGCCACAGCAATTCTTTGAATGGGAGATAAGTTACGTCTTCCAAGCTGATGAGAACTCAATATTTTTTTAATGCCACCCGTTTTAAGCACTCCTCTTTTATATTTCTTCCTACATCTATTGCCGATAAATTCATTTTATTCAACAGCTTTTCATCTCCCTCTCCAAAAGAATATTGATAAATAGCATTTATTTGTTCAAAGCCATTATCACTAAATCTTCTAAAATATGCTGTAAATGCTGGTAGATTTTTAAGAGTATCAAATATTTTACTTTCCCCATTAATAAACTTTCTTTTTTCTTCAATATCTACCATATTCAGAACAACCACTATTGGTAGAAATAATGATAAATACATTCCTGAATATGTACCGTTATGGTATTGGTCTTGTATAAGATTATCTTTAGATAATTGTGAAATTTTTTGATTATAAATAAGTGAATCTCTTAATGACAATTTATAATATCGTCTTAATTCATTTGCAATAGTAACTAGCCAATACTGATCATTTCTATCACTGTTTATTTCACTTTCTACTCTCTCCGGATGTGGTAAATACATATCAATATCAAAAAACTTGTTTAAATATCCTGTTGAATCAAAACCATTTCCATAATAATTTGATATTGTATGTGTTAGCTGCTCTTTATTTACAGATACAATAAATATTATTCTATCATCATCAAAATAATGTTTTATACGTTCCAACATTTCCAAAGCATAACTTGGCTTGCATCTATCCAATTCATCAATAAAAATAACTAATTTCTGTGTCTGTTCTTCTATTATCTCATTAAATATTTCTTTCACTTTTTGTCTAATATCTTCAGCTAATTGAATGTCTTTAAAAATATCCTTTTCTATAAATGAATCTATTACTTTATCGCCACCTATTGAAAACATTCCTAAACTCACTTGTACTGATTTAATCAAATCTTTCAATTTTTCGGTTTTATCTTTTGTAAGTTTAGAATCTATCCAAATGCCACATTTTTTAACAATCACATAAAGTAATGACATTAATGGATCACCGTGATTATCATATAACCATGCATTATAATATACTGGAAGATATGAATGTTTTAAATTAATTTCTTCTAATGTTGTACCAGTAAAATATAGCTTCATTTTATCCAGTTCATCTTGAGTATCATCTGTACTAAAATTTTTCATTGTCTGATATTCCAATGTTTTTTCTATTTGCCGGACATAAAATGTTTTCCCCTCTCCCCATCTTGCGTCAAGACTAATAAACATATTTCCTTCGATAAGTTCTAATGCTTCTATAAAATCTTTGATTTCTGCATTTCTCGTTCCACACTCTTTCTTAATTGATTGTAAAATATTTTCATCCGTAGCTTCTAATGTTGCTCTTTTCATTTGCTAAACATCTTCTTTCTTTTTTATACATCTTCAAGGTGCTTACTACCCTAACACACTATATAGAAGAAATCAAGTTATTTTATCATGATGTTGTATTTTCAGAATTTTATTAGTATTTTCAATCAAATTTTATGATTACCAAAATATATCAAAAATTTTTAATCTTACATCCAATCGGACGAACCATACAATTAGCAGAAGGGTAAAGAGAAAGCACCTTCAGAAGATTGATTATATCTTCCATTGGTGCTTTTCTTACTTTTATTTGTCGCTATAATGATACCTACATGCCAAGATGTAAATATTTTTGTCATCAAACTTATAAATCAAGCGATCCTTATCATTAATCCGTCTACTCCAGAAACCAGCCAAGTTTCCCGATAATGGCTCTGGCTTTCCTATGCCTTCATTTCCATTTCGGTCAATATCTTTTAAAAGATTATTTATTTTTTTCAATGTCTTTTTATCTTCTGTCTGCCAGTAAGTATAGTCTCCCCAGCCATTATCAGTAAATACTTTATTCATCTTCTAATACCTCAGACAATGCATGAGAAGTAAAATTTCCATTTTCCAGCTGCGCTTTGGATTCCATTAACCAGTCATAATTTGCTTTATTTCCCATAACATAAACATTTTCCATTAAGTTATTGTAAGCTTCTTCAGACATCATAACAACATTTTTATTATTTTTGCGAGTAACGATCATTGTCTCATAATCATCCGTCACTTGATCCATATAACTTTTCATATTATCTCTTAAAGACGTATAATTTACAGCTAACATATCATTCACCTCCGTACAGTTTTCTGTACTTAAATTATAACGTACAACATTCTGTACGTCAATATGTTTTTATAATTCTTAGTTATTATAAAACTCTTTCAATAAACGATTTGCATTCTTATTCGCTTCTTTAACATTTACGTCCGGGAACTGCTCTTCTAAATATTCAATAAGATCTACATTCTTATGATTGATTGTTATTTCAATATCTGTTTTCTCTGTTAATCCACCATCTGTTAGCTTATCAAGTAAAGCAACTATTTCAGCTCTTTGCGAGTCGTTCATCTTACTGTCATATATATCCAGCATTTCCTTTACTTCTTCTAATCTTCTACATGTTTTTTCATCTATCTTCTTATCAAGATCCTCTTTAGTCTTAAATTTTTCTTTAGATTTTAATATTTGATTTTTTTGCGTTTGCTTAATGGATAAAACTTTTGCCTTTGAAAATAACTCCTCTTGATACTCATCGTCTAACTCTGAATACAAAGTAATCAACTCTTTTATTTTTTTAGGATCAAGATTCATGTTTTCACCATCCTTTACATATTATATTACCTAAGTGAAACCTGCTGTCATATTTGGGTTTACTGGTGGTAAGTCTATGGTTCTCTTTCCATTTTTTCCTTTATAGCTTGACGAATAAAACCTGCTTTTGTTAATCCTTTTGCTTTACAATATTCATCTAATGTTTCTGCCTCCGCTTTTGGCATGGACAATTTTACTTGTTTATAATTGTTTTGAATATATTTTTCATTTGCTTTTTTTCTTGCATCTGTTAAAGCCAACATTCTATCCTCACTTTCTCTATATATGGGTTTACCCATATACAGTATAACATATAACTTTTTTATATCAAAGCACCAACAGAATTTCTCCATTGGTGCTTTCTAATACTTTTCCTTTCATATAATTTCATTTATTATGATTCGTGCAATTTTCCACATTAAATTATCTTTTCGCTTCTTTTCCATCTGATACATAAAGATAGATGAAATTCTATCTGCAAAATCATCTGGAAGACTGTCTGCCTTTAACCAATTACACTGCTTACAAGCTATCTGAATATTGTTTATATCATCAACTCCACCACATGCAAGCGGAACAATATGATCTAAGGTCATATCTTTGATAGTCAATTTCTTTCCACACAACTGACAAACTCCATGATATTTGTTGTATAACATTTTCCGTGTCGTTGTTGAGTAATGCTTTCTATTCTTTCCTTTCTTACATTTTCCATAGAAAACTTTTACCTTCGTTTCCGTATCGTAAACATAATAACTTCTCGTTTTTGCAGGAGCATTTTTTATACATTTCACAGCTTCATCTACGTTTGTGAATACTGTTGCTTTACTTCTATCTTCTGTCTTTTTACATCCTCTGTTCTCGTTCAAATATATGTAATATGTTCCGTTTGTTATTACAATTGCCATAATTTACACCCTCTCTTATAGTCGGGGGGAAGGTTGCCCCCTCCCCTTCGCCTTTATGCTACATTCTTAACCTCTGTAAAATACTGCTTAACAAGTGCTGTAAGATAGTCAAATTTTCCGTGTACTGTTCCGCTGTCCCTTGTTGAACGGTCAATATCTAATTCAGTCCATGTTTTTCCGTTGATTTCTGTATCTTTTCCCTCTGTGATTAGCCAATGAAGAAACTCGCCAAACTCTTTATCTTCCCTTCCCAACTCTGTAAATGCCTTGAATGTTGCTACAAAGATATAACCATTCTTTCTGTTGAACAGTCCCCTTATTTCGCTTGTAATCTCAGTTGATTCTGTCAACCTTATAAGTAAATCATTGAGATTTTCAAAATCAAGAATAGTTGCGTTTTCGTTTAACCACTTGAATCCTACCTTTGTATCTTTTCTGTACTGGCTTGGATATTCACATAAGATAACCATGTCTCCGATGGCTCTTTCAAAAGTTCCGTTTATTCTGTCTTTGTTATTGCAAGAGTACATATCCTTGAAGAATCTGTTGTCTGCAATTTCTCTTATCTCTCTTGCAAAAGCATCTATATAAGTAAAGGCTCGCTGTGCCTGGTTCATTGGCTTACAATTATTTAATTTGCGTACCAGCTTTGAAATTTTCGTTGTGTCGCAATTCTGATAAATTACAACCTCCATCTGATAACCATTGAAAATCTCTTTTAATTCCTTTGGTAGCTGCTCGTATGTCTTGTTGCGAATGTCAAACTCTACATTCTCCCACACAATTTCCCCCTGCTCGTCTCGCTTGATGTTTCCATTTTCGTCTGTTGCTTTTCTCTGATAAGTAACCATACATTCATCAAGATTCTTTGTAATCTTTGTATTTCCGTATCTGAATAATGATAATGTGCTACTTCTCTGCAATCCGTCAATTATCCACTGTCTTGTAATTCCGTTTGCTGTTGTTTCCTCGCCTAAAATAATAGGTGGAATATAATCCATCTGTAAGAACTGATGTAATCAGTTCATTGATCATATTTGGATTCCATTGTCCGCTTAATCGTTGACACTCCTGATCTGTTCTGATTTTCTCTGCCTTCATATCCTTTAAATACTGCTCCAATGTAAATGTCTGCTTTCTGATATTCTTCATAGTGATTGCCTCCTAAAATAAAATCTTTACATTTTCAAAACTTCTCATAATCTTCATATTTTCGGCATATTCAGTTGACGAAATTTCTAAAATCTGCCGTATATCTTTAGGCTTGTACCCATCTATCAGAAGATTTAATATATTAATCTGCTGATTAGAAAGTTTTGAAATGTACTGCTGCACTTTGTCCTGAAATTGTTCGTTGTTGTTTTTGACTACTTCCTCGAATGTATCAAAATCGGATGGTATAAAATCCGATATGGTACATCCTTCCTCGCTGTCATTAGTTGCATCTAATGAAGTCGCAAGCTGATTGATAACTCTTTTTCCTCTGTGTCTGTCTCGTATTTCTGTTTTAAACTTCTTCTTTAAGCAATTGCAAAGATATGTATTGAAATTTGCACCCTTGCTAATATCATAAGAGTTATAAACCTGCCATAATGTCATATTTGCGATACTGTAAAAATCGTCATAGTCTGCTTCTGTCAACGGTTCACCCAACCTCAAGAAGATTGATTTTGATATTTTTTTGAGTAGTCGCATATGATTTTCACAATATGGCTGTAATACTGTTAAATCTGTACTTGTCATTGTCTCACCTTCTATATGTATTTATGGCAATATTGCTAATGAGTGCGGAGAACTGGATCTCCCACGGCTAAACCGTCACACCCTGAATTCATTTTTTCTGATTTGAAATCTTCGCATCATCAAACCATTTTGTACGTTCTCCGCAAAAGTGTGTCCTTGGATGTAATACAACACTCTTCCCAATTCTTTTAACTACTTTGTTCTTGTCTGTCTCAACTGCAAATTCTGTTATTGATTTTTTCATCTGCTTCACCCTCTTAAACTCCGAGATATAGTCTCATGTATTGATATGCAAGCTTTCTTGCTTGTAAATCAATTAATTTTATATGGTTTTCAACGTCTGAACCTTCTGAATGAATGTATGTCAACTTGTCCTCTATTGGCAATCGGATATACTATCTTTTTGAATACATCTTTAAAAAGCTCTATAAACTCCTGCTTGGTTGAAATATCGCAGTTCATATAGATCGGCTCAATTTCTTCTGTGTATTCCTTAAAAGATATGTAACTCTCACTATTGCCACTCATTTCTATAAACTCGCTGTACATCATAACTGCTGTTCTCCTCTCCTAATATCCAACTGCTACCCACCAAGTAACCATGCTTACGATAGAAAAAAATGTAACTGCTGTTGTCATATACGCAGAATGATTTAATTCTTTTTCAACTTTCTTTCTGCGCTTATGGCTAATCTGTTTATGTTGTGTCCTGTTCATCTGTACTGGCTTTCGGCAGATGTTGATAGTTTGAATCTTTTTCACTGGTTCTGTCGGCTCAACTACCGTATAAGCTCCAAAGTCTGCGATTGTTTTATATCTCATGTTTTTCACCCTCTTATTCGCATTCAAGATAGATGTGAAACTCGTTGTTTTCACAATCAACCATTTCAACTTGTCTGCCATTCAGTTCAAATGGGATAGAATTTCTGCTGTCGTAGCTTGCAACGACTTCTCCATCATCCCATACATACATATTTTTACTTTCGTTCATTACTGTTAAAATATTTCCTAACCTCATGATTTTTACCTCACTTTCATTTCTGTCTGCTGTCCTCTGCTTTAAAGAGACTTGGAACTCTCACTGTGTATGTGGTAGCATTACAGCTTGGCGGATTTCTCCGCCGTGACTGTTATTTAATTCTGAGGACTGAAAAGAATGTAACTTTTTCATATGGTTTTAACTCTTCTCCTAAATCTTCCTCAAGCTTCTTTCTGTCAAGTGTCGTTCTGCTCTGAGACTTATAAGTTACTTTCGCATTGTTCGTAATTTCTTCTGTCAGATCGTTTTCTTTCATATAGAAGATAATTTCATTCTCTAATGCTTTCAGCTCATTCTCAGTCTCTTCTTTTAATGATTTTAAGCTTCTTAATTCTTCAATCTTCTTTTCCAGTTCGTTCTTTGTAATACACATATGTTTTTTCCTCTCTTTCTTCTTATAAGAGCTAACAGCTCCGACAGGCTTTAAAGATATCTAAGGTTTCTCGACCATCTCATTATCCCCTTATCCCTCATCGGTATTACGTTGGTGTCTTCGGTACGCTTTCGCCACTTCGTTTTCACCATTCGCTGTTTGCTCTGTTGTTTTGTTTGTGATTATATTGTACATTGGTACTAATACATTTTCAATTCGCAGAAAGCACAAATATACATTGGTACTAATACTATCTTTTTGTGCATTAGTACCAATGTATTTTCAGATCTGTCAATTTTTCACAATTTAACATATGAAGTATTAGTACTAATGTATATTGTAATTGTATTAGTACTAATGTATTGTAATATTAACAAATAAATACAGAGGAGGTTCAAAAACATGAAGAAATCAGTATATGAAATAATTACAGAACGAATTATTGAACAGTTAGAAAATGGTGTGATACCATGGCAGAAACCTTGGAACGGAACACACAGCGGAGCTTACAACAGAATAAGTAATAAGCCTTATTCATTACTTAATCAGATGATTCTAAAACATAATGGTGAGTATGCAACATTCAAACAATGGAGTGACTTAGGCGGTAAGATTAGAAAAGGTGAGAAAGCAGAAGTTGTTACATTTTGGAAGATTCAGCCATATGAAGAAGAAAATGAAAACAGTGAAAAGGTAATTAAACAGATACCTTTATTAAGATATTACAACGTGTTTCACATCTCACAAGTTGATGGAATTGAACCGAAAGAACAGTTGAAAATTTCAGATCTTGAACCGATTGAAGAAGCTGAAAAGATTAAAACCGACTACATGAACAGAGAACACTTAAAGATTTTTGAAAAGGTAACAAACAAAGCTTTTTACACTCCGACTTTTGATTATATTGAAGTACCGTGTAAAGAACAGTATCAGAACATTGAAGAATTTTATTCTACACTGTTTCATGAAATGATTCACAGCACTGGACATAAGAACAGGCTCGACAGATTGGAAACAGGAGCAAGCGCACACTTCGGAAGTGAAAGCTATTCAAAGGAAGAACTCGTTGCAGAGCTTGGAAGTGCTACACTTGTCAATATGTTAGGCATTGAAACAGAAAAGAGCTTTAGAAACTCAAGTGCATATATACAAAACTGGTTACAAGCATTAAAGAACGATAACAAGTTCATCGTATCAGCAAGTAGCAAAGCAGAGAAAGCAGTTAAATACATACTGAATGAACAATAATAAATAAGGGTGTAGTGTATAGGCTACACCCTATTATCACATAAGAAAGATGTTAAAAGAGATATGAAAAGAACATTGATAACATGCATGATAACAAGTATGATAACAGGAATGACAATACCGCACATGATTGATACTGAAAACACCAAGACAGCAACACAAAGCAGACAAGAGACAACAACAGAAACAACGGTCAATAGTTCACTGAATGGAATTGATATGACAGGATTTGAGACAGAAATATATTATATCAATTCTGTTGAAGATTTCGACAGATGCACCTACGCAATACAGAATAGAAATGGCAAGATAATTATTGAAGTCGTTCGTGCGGTTGTCACTTCTGATAATGGAGATGCAAGGATTACAGCAGATGGAAGTTATATAAAATATTCTGCGGATGATGTAAAGATAGGTGATATGATGGAGACGGTATTGGTTTACAATCCATCAAATAATTATATTGATGATGTGATGTACAGAGCAGACACTTTTCTTGAGTGACTCTAACAAGCGTAAAAAAATAGGCTAAAGGATTTTCAAAGTCCTCTAGCCTTTTCTTTTGTCTGTTCGTTATTCCACTCTAAGCATTCCTTAAAATTGCTTTTCTATAACGGTAAACAGCAACAGAAATTTTTACATTATTTTGTTTGGTCGGTGATGGTTAGATTCTTGTCTGTGTTGCTCTATCTCTGCTATAGTGGTGCTGTATGGTGCGAGGGTAGTTAAAATCATAGAGAGACAAGCTGCTTTTCAGATAGTATAATGTGGTTCATCCACACACTGAGTTAAAAATAAAAACAATTATTCTGCTTTTTCATATGTAACTGTACATACAATATTTGTTGTATCTATTGTAACGTTACTTTTCCTTCCAGTCCATGTATATTCCCCATTATATTGCGGCTCTTGATTAGTGTGATACACTTTATTGAATTTGTCGACATAATAAATTATCATGTTATCAATATCATCTCCAACCTGTGAAACTTCTATTTTACACAATTTATTATCTTCATCAAAATAAAAGTGTACGTCTATAGACGAGTTAGAGCTAGTATATCCATCAAATGAATGAAAATAATCATAGTAATCCCCGTTATCGCCTAATATATCTGGATATTTCTTTTCTATTGTTTCTAATGATGTTCCCCATTTTATTCCATTACAGTATTCTTGAGATGATGCTGAATTTATTTTTAATAATGTAATAACTACAAGCAGCCCTGCCAATACAAAAGCAATTATTTTTTTATTACGCAATAGGAATCTATCTCTTTTTTCATTGCTAATATTCTTTTTTATTTTATATCCACAATTCGGACACTCCTTTGCAGAATCACTTACTTCTTTACCACATTCAGGACACTTAATTAATGCCATTTGTTCTCCCCCTACTCTTTTTTACTACCAATAGCTGTTTTTGTCTGAGTATTTATTTCATAATGGTTAAATCCATTTGCATCAACATCAACAAGATCGTAATCATAACTGTATACTGAACAATCAGCTACATTCCCACTCTGTTTTTCATCACAAAATGACTTACTTTGATTATAATTTCCTGGATTAAGTAATGTATCTGAATATCTTCCATCACCACTTAAACTGTTTCCTTCTGCATCGTAATACTCCATTCTATAGGAACAATATTTTATAGGATTTTGACCATTATTCTGAATCTGTACATCTGCTTCAAAAGAATTTATTAAATTAACTCCAACAAGATTAATGTTAAACTGTAAAACATTTGCGCTATCAAAATCCACATTAGAAGTTGCATAATAAGAATCACTTTTTGAAACTTCTTTTGTCTGCAAATTCACAGAATATTCTTTATCTCCGATTCTATAAACATATGATATCAATTCTATATCAGAAATTAAGGATTTATCTTTGCCGTCAAGTCTAGAATATGTAGTTACTATAGCTGATTTTCCACTTTCTATCTGACAATCATGGTATCGTCCATCCGTACAAATTTGATTTCCACCACCATCAAAATATGCAAAATCCGCACTAAAATAGTCTATGTTGTTTTCACCTTTATTTGTTATTCTGAAGTCAGATATAATTTCTGTGTAAGAATCATCGTCTCGATTAATCAGTTCATTTTCAATTATATTTACATCTTCAAAGGACAATTCTTCTTTATCCTCATTATCATCTTGTGTGAACAAATCATTTTCTGCTACCTGAGTAGTATTTTCCTCTTTTTCAACTTCTTCATTCTTAGAATTTTGCTGCTTTCCAGAGCATCCGGTAAGCAGAATACCAATACCCATTATACAGCTAACTAATATTATTGCTATTTTTTTCATAATTTCTTTGCTCCCAAAAACAATTTCACCTTTTAATCAGATGTAAAATTAAGATTGATACTTTCTATATCTTGATTTTTCTGATTTTTAATTTTCATAATACCGTCGAATTTTTGAAAATCCATAATTTGAATATTATCGTTTGAACTACTATATAAATAACCTATATAAATACCACTTGAATGCGAATTAATAGTTGCAACCGAAGAACCATATACAGATCCATCGATTTTTAAATCTTCATCGCCCCAAAATCCTACAGTTATAGCATTACCCATCTTATTTTCTATACAGAAATTCATTTGATTAATATCTATACTATTAAAATATACTGCAACATTCTCGTCGTCATATACCAGTTTTTCTTTTTCCAAAGTAGAGTATGTGTTTTCATTTCCACCTAAATCAACATCACAAACATCAATTGTGCCTTTTGAAGATCCATCTATGAAAATATCCCCCGATAAAGACATTTTGTTATGTTCTGGAATATCAATATCTCCTACTTGGACTATTTCCCTAGTTTCCCCTGCTTTTATATTTTGATCGCTACTGCTGTCTGCATACAGTGATAACTGCGTGCCATCTAAGCTAATATCAAGTTGCAACCACTCCACATCATATTTCGACTTATTAGTTGCTTCAAATGTAATATTATTAGCTGTGATTTCTTTACAATTTAATGATATTATTTCATCTTCAAAAACCACTTTATCTACTAAAAATGTCGCATCTTTTGAATCTGTTGTCTCTTGTTTGATTTTGTTTTCTTGGGAAGATACATTATTTCTTGAATGGACATTGCTTTCATTCTGCTGCTTTCCAGAGCATCCAGTGAAGAGAATTCCTGCTCCAATTATGCAACTTGCCAATAATACTGTTGTTTTTTTCATGACTTATTTTCTCCTAATCAATCAACATATTTTTTATAGAGTATACAATCTTCCCAAGATTCTTCCACATCATATTTATCTTCTAATCTTTCATAAGATGTTTCAGTAAATGAGCCTTTCTTAGTATTAAAATACATTAGATTTGTGTCATAATCTATTTCATCAAGATATTCCGCATCAGCTACTACAATATTTCCGTCTGCCATTTTTATGTACAACTTATCATAAAAATCGCTTAAATTATCGGAAAGATCAACCTCAGAAACATTTCCTGATTTATCACATTTTAATGCAAAAAAGTCTTCATCATCTTGTATGATAATCCAATCGTTTGTCCACATTATGTATTCCACATCATTATCATATGTGTCGTAAGCATGTTCATAATGGGTATATATGTCATGACTTCTATCATTTTCATCGATTGCACATAGAGTTTTCACAGTTCCTAAATAATCTTCCTCTGTTTCATAAATTTTATATGCCAATCCATTTCTACTTATATTGGTATTGTAATAGTATAAATCATCTTCAGAATACACTGTTTTAAAATCTTGATCTCCAAAGGCTTTATCATAATAACCTACATTACTAGATAACTGTTCACCATACTTATTATATAATTTTTTAAATTTGCTTGATTCCCCCATTAACTTCATTGCATTATCCCATTGCTCATTATCCATTGAAGTTTCAATTTTTTTAATCGTATGATTGTATTGATATACCTTAAGAAGACAGGCAGTACAAATAATAACTACAACGGCAATAATAGCTATAACACCATTTTTTTTCTTCTTAACTTGTTCTTGCTTCTCGTTTTTTTCTCGTTGAATTCGTTGCTCTTCTTGTCTCTTTTCAAACAGTTTTTTTTCTTCTTCCTCTTGTCTTAACATTTGATTGAGAGTAAATTGTGCATTGTCTTTAGAGAAACGTTTAGCTTCTTCTTTAGATGTCTTACAATTAAAACACACTTTTCCTGTATTAACTTCACCGCAAATGCACTGCCAATAATTAGACTGGTCTATCATATAATACTTGGCTTGCTTATTGATTTTCTGTGCATACGGAATATATTCAACATCCATTTTCTGTTGACAAGTCTGTATATAACAAGGTTCAGGCAAACTTTCTATTTTCCCATCTTCATAACATATCTGTTGAATATACAATTCAATTTTTCTAATATTACTATCCGGTAAAGAAATTTTGTTTGGAATTTCCTGATACTTATTAGGTAATAAACGTAAATCTTGGACAAGTACAGAAAATTTTTCTTTATTATTTATTAAAACTGGATTGTTAAATGAATCAAATCCCTTTGCAATAATGCTTAATGCTGTAATTACATCTGATGTAGTATTCAAAACATTGAGTTTTAAATAAATATTTTCTTCAGAATTCTTCTCTATATCCCATGCTTGTACTCGTACTTTTGCATTAATATCAACACTCGTACATTTTACCTTATTAACAGTATTAATGACTGGTTCTGTTTTTGTTATTGGTTCATATGGTTTATAAGAATTATTAGCCGAATTATTATTTTGATTCTGGGATTCGTCCGGAAGAACTAGCGAATGAATTAAAGCCACAATCCATAAACAAACTCCGTAAACATACCATAAACCAAAACTTTTTCCTTTTTTAGAAGCAATACTTGCAGGAATTAATGCTATTAATAATAGAACAATTATTGTTGCACCCATACATCTTCCCCTTCCTCATACCTTTTTAATCGAACTAAATGCAAAAATAGGAAGTATACAAACTTTGGTTGCAGACTCATATGTGAACTTCTACAATCATAGTTAGTACACTCCCATTTTCAGATCACTGCAAATTTCTTTACAATCAATATTCGTGATTAAAGCCACATTTTCCACAATAATAACATTGTTTCTTCTTTCCAAGCGCACCACCAACCAGTCCTAATGGACCCAGTAAGACAGCTCCGGCAGCAGCCTTTCCAACACTAAATCCCTTGTTTGTTGTATCAACCAACTTCCACTGTGCTTTTTCTCCACACATAGGGCATTTATCAGGTACTTTGCTCATATACCTTTTCCTCCTTCTCTTTTGGTAATATTCACCACAAATATAACCTTGTTCTTATGATTTATTATATTCGTTTTAGCGAAGATATTCAATCCTTAGAATATATTTTATGCTTATTACATAGAATATGTAGGAGGCAGCAGATGATTGATTATAGTCCTTTCTGGGAAACGTTAGAAAAATCAACTGAAAATTGGTATACACTGACAAGTAAGCATCATCTGTCTAACAGCACGCTTCACCGATTAAAGCATAATAAGGATGTCTCTACTAAAACTTTGAATGACTTGTGCAGGATATTACACTGTGATATTAAAGATGTGGCTAGATATGTACCGTCCGAAGAAGATCAGCCATTGTAAATTCAGAAATATGAAAGAGAGATTTCATCTAAAAAAATAAAGCACTGGATTTTGCTCCGGTGCTTTTTCTATTATAATCTGCTTAACAATTCCTTATGTAATTTAGCCATATTCCGTTTATTTTGTTCAACCCAAAGGGGAATAGCATTGAGATAGTTAAAATGGATTCTAGGGTGCAATTTCGTTGTTTAAAGCAAAGGATATACATATTATAATAGGTGGGGGATAATTAACATATCTTGAAATGAAAGCTCATCTAATAGTGTACTACCATAGATATAAACGAGGAAAATATTTGTTGCTGTATCTAGGAAAGTTGCAAAGGATTATCTTTAAAGAAAGAGGAAAGGTGATTTTGAAATGTTGTTTACTTTAGTACATTAAAGTGGTAACGTGTTAAAGCAACTGTTACATTTATAAAACATTTCCCTATATCGATATCATCTCTTGATCTACACCAACGTTTTTATGCGGAAAATCAACACTTTTAGCGTTTTACATCAATATAATCATAATACCACAATTTACTTGTAAATCAAGCATTTTCTAAGCATCACATCTTACTACTATCTTATCGAACCCTATATCGTTAAAACCTTTATTTTACAATGATTTGAGCGTATTTTTTGAAAAAATCAAAGCAGCAGGTGTGATAAAATCGTAAAAAAAATAGGCATACCGAGCGGTACTTAAAACCATAATCGATATGCCTATATTATTTTATATGTAAATATATAAAATATCTCAAATAAACATACTTGTTTTCAAAATATGTTTGTGTCAAATATCTTATGTTTTCTTCCTTAATTCAACGGCTTTGCTTTTCAAAACAGATGCTTGCATTTCTGCTTGTTCTAATAGTATGATAAATGTAACAGGTGTACTGGAAAGTACAGACAACATGAAAAGAATAGATATTTTAGCAAAATACGGACACTTAATAAAACATTATGGAACTGGAAAAGACAGTTACTATTATTTCCGTATTCCAGACAAAACAATCAAAGGGGGTGCATTTCGTAGGAAAAAGAAAACCAAAGAAGAAATAGAATCTGCATTATGTGATTATTTTATTGAAAAAGAAAAACAGAATTCCATTAGAAAGAATACAGCAACTTTTGAACAGTTATTCTATGAATTCATGGAACATAAGAAAGAAAAAGTTAGTGCAGGAACAATAAGGCGAATGTCATTCGATTGGAAAAAGTATTATAAAACAAATCCAGAGTTCATTCAGAAACCATATAAGGACGTTACCCCCATTGACATTGATGATTTTCTGAATAACATAGTGAATACAACAGAAATCAAAGACAAGGCGTTCTGTAACATGTGTGGAATCCTAAAACAAACTTTTGGTTATGCAGTATCAGCAAGATATATTTCAGCAAATGAGAATCCATACAGAGTTGAAGTGAACCGAAAGAAAATTATTCCGACTAGGAAGAAAGCAAGTACACAGGAAGTATATAATAATTCCGAAAAACAATTACTACTTGATGAAATGAGTCGCAGATTGCAAAATAATCCGACTAATACATGTATACTTGCTATAATGCTTGATTTTGAACTCGGAACACGTAGAGGGGAAATACTTGCTATTAAGAATTCAGATATAAAGAATGGTGAAATACATATTCGCAGGCAGGTTGTAGAAGATTTTGATATATCTAATTTAGACAGTCTGAAACGTATCGGATACCATGCGGTAGAGTACACTAAGTCGGATGCAGGAGACAGATACATTCCATTAACACAAAAGGCACAAGAGTATATCAAACAGATACAGCGGATAAATAAAGAAACTGGCGAATCATATCAAGATTTTCTATTCGTAAAAGATGGCTATATATTAAATCCTAATAGGCTGTATACTCTCCTTAAAGATGCTTGTAAGCGTTGTATCAAGATTCCTGTAAAGGGAACGCACAGAATCAGAAAGACCTTTGTTTCAACTTTAGTAAACAATGGAGTTCCAATAACAACAGCAAGCAGAATCGCAGGACATGCAGACGAACGAACAACAATAAAAAATTATCTGTTTGATACAAATAACGAGGAAGAAACAAAGAAAGCTATTTTAAATGCTTTAGGAGATAATCCAGAATCTAGTGTCACCACAACATATAGAAATGCAGAAAACGAAAACGTGACAAAACGTGACAGCAACATAATTTTATTTCCGAGCAATAAAAAAGCAGAAAACCCTTGTTTTAAAAGGATTTTCCACTAAACACACAAGCGGAGTTGGTGGGATTCGAACCCTCGTGCCCCGGAGGGCTAACGCATTTCGAGTGCGCCCCGTTATGACCACTTCGATACAACTCCATATGATATTTTCTGCCTTAACAGACATCTTTTTAATTATAGCATTTCTTCTTGAAAAATCAAGTGATAATTCTCCTTAAAAATTTGTTAAGTCACTCACAAATTTTGTCGTTACAAATTTAATAAATACGTATATAATAGATATGATATCAAAAACAGGCTCTTCCTTCTTATCTACATTACTTTTTAAGGGGGACTCTCATGAACCACAATACACTCGTAATTGAAATCAAATCTACACTTGATAAACTTATTGCTGCCAGAACTAGTCTTGGTTATGATTACATTGTGTATGGATTACTCTTGATAAACGAGGATCAGACTCGTGTATCCAATATTACCAAAGCTTTGTACATCGATATTGCTGCCCATTATGAGACAAGCTGGTCTTGTGTAGAAAAAAACATCCGCAATACGGTCAATGCAATCTGGACTGCGGAAAATAAAACTATTCTTGAAATGATTTTCAACAGAACCCATATGGACAGAAAACCAACGAATAAAGAATTTTTTGAATATTTATACGATTTTATTTTCTTATCACAAGAAACCGCCCCGACCCAATCAGAAGAAAATGTATCTTGCATCCTCTGCCCTGTCTGCAACAATAAATGTCAGGTACTCGAAAGTATGCTTTCCTTTGTGACAAAACGACTTCAGCCTGAACCTGACTGCACGCATGTATGATATATAAATAATCAATCCGTTTTTCAAAAAGGACCTCCCTTCAATTACCGGGAAGCCCTTTTTATATCTGAAATAATTATAGCTTTTCTCTTTCTTCCATAATCCAGTCCATCACTCTCTCAATTCCTTCTCCCGTCTTCGCGCTGACCGGAAGAACAACTGCATTTGGATTTAATTTCAGAATCCGTTCTTTCGCAACTTCGAAGTCAAAATCAAAATACTCCAGAGTATCTATTTTATTGATCAATACCAGATCACTTACTTGAAACATCAACGGATATTTCAGTGGTTTGTCATCTCCCTCCGGCACACTTAGGAGCATCACATTCTTATGTGCACCGGTATCAAACTCGGCCGGACAGACCAGATTCCCGATATTTTCAAGAATTAACAGATCAAGGTTCTCTGTATCATATTCGAGTAATGCACGGGATACCATATCTGCATCAATATGGCACAATCCGCAGTTATGGATCTGAATGGATTCTACTCCTGTCAGATCTGCAACTCTCTGTGCATCTAAACTTGTCTCAATATCTACATCCATCTCGCCAATTTTCATTTGATCTTTCAATCTATTGATCAATGTAGTTAGAAATGTTGTCTTTCCACTTCCCGGTCCGGACATAACATTTAAAAATAGTGTTCTCTGCGCACTCATTTTCTCGCGGATTGCCTTTGAAGTAGCATCATTATCCGCAAACACACTTTCTTTAATCTCAATTACTCTGACATTTCCCATGTTTTTTCCCCTTCTTCAACATCTTATGCATTCACTTCCTGTATCTTTTCCAACAGATAATCAGCCAGTTCTTTTACACCCTCTCCTGTTTTTGCAGAGATGTAAACGATCTTAATCTGTGGATTCAATCTTTTTGCGCATGCTTCAACATAGTCTTTTCTGAAATCAAAAACAGGTAATGCATCTATTTTATTTATTACCAACACATCTGATACTTCATACATCAACGGATATTTGGCCGGCTTGTCATCTCCTTCCGGAACCGAAAGAATCGTCAGATTTAAATTTGCTCCGGTATCAAACTCGGCCGGACAAACAAGATTCCCTATATTCTCAAGTACAACAAAGTCCAGATCATCTCTTTCAAACGCTCTGATTCCCTGTCGTGTCATATCTGCATCCAGATGACACATCCCACCGGTATGTAGCTGAATCAATGGAACTCCCGCTTCGATCAATGTATTCGCATCCACGTCGGAATCAATATCTGCTTCCATCACGCCCCATTTGATTTTTCCTTCAAAATGAGGTTTCAATGCCAGAAGTGTACTCGTCTTTCCACTTCCCGGACTGGACATCAGATTCATCAGACATGTCTTCTGTGCCTTTAATTCCTGTCGCAGTACCTGTGCATCTGCATTGTTGTCTTCAAGAATTGTCTCTTTTAATTCTATTACTTTTGCTTTTTCCATGCGTTCTCCCCCTGGTGTCAGACACCGTTTTGTTTTTTTGCTTTTATCTCCAACTACAATACCTGCGGATTGTTTCATATAAAGTCATTATATGTTACTGTTCACTCCCGTGTCAATCACTCCGCTGATTGACACGGAGGATGCATGTTTTGGCTTGAATGCATCTCGCCCCATCGCCAAAGGCGATTTAAAATGGCGAGATGCGTTGCTGGTCGCACATCGTGTGAACAGTAACCATTATATCAAATAGACACAATTTTGTATATTTTTTATAATGCCTTTCTTACATCTCTGTGATATAATTTTGTTAGATATAACTAACAATAACTATTCTTTTCTAATATGTGTGAGTTTTATCTATCTTGTTTGAAGTCAGAGTATTCCTAACTAAGATAAACTCAATTCTCACACAGAACAGGGGGCGGACTATGTTTTTATCCTTAACTAATATCAAAAAATCCTTTGGGCAGGGTGACAGCCGTGTAGAAGTCTTAAAAGGCATTGATCTATCGATTGAAAAAGGAGAATTCTGTGTTCTCCTTGGACCTTCCGGATCTGGAAAATCCACTTTGCTGAATATTATCGGAGGCATTGACCGTGCAGACAGCGGGCAGATCACAATTGAGGGCGAACTGATGGAAAAAATGACAGTGAAACGTCTTAGTCAATACCGAAGGAAGCATCTGGGATATGTTTTCCAGATGTATAATCTGATTCCCAATCTTACTGTGCGCGAAAATATTGAAGTCGGTGCTTACTTAAGTGATCACGCGTTAGATGTAGATGAACTTCTTGATACCCTTGGTCTTTCTGCACATCAGAAGAAGCTGCCGAATCAGCTCTCCGGTGGCCAGCAACAGCGTACTGCCATTGGCAGGGCGATTGTTAAAAATCCTGATATTCTGCTCTGTGATGAGCCAACCGGTGCGCTTGATTATAAAACGTCGAAAGAAATACTGAAGCTGATTGAAACGGTCAATCAAAAGTACGGTAATACAGTTGTAATGGTAACGCACAACGATGCGATCAAAGATATGGCAGACCGTGTTGTCCGGATCCGTGACGGTATGATACGAAAAAATTATCTGAACGATCATAAGGTCAGTGCGCAGGAACTCGACTGGTAAAGGAGGCTGCAGACAATGAAAAATCCATTGAATAAACGTCTCCCAAGAGAATTCCGAAAAGACTTTGGTAAGTATCTTGTTATCTTCCTTCTTCTTGTAATAACCATCGGATTTGTCTCCGGATTTCTTGTTGCCGATGGCAGCATGATCAAGGCTTATACTGAAGGAATTGACAACTATAATACAGAGAACGGACATTTCCGCACTTCTGAAAAAATGAATGATGCGCAGATTCAGTCTGTGGAAGAAAATGGTATCCGGATCTATAACAATTTCTATCTGGAACAGGATTTAACAAATGGCAGCACAATGCGTATCTTTGCAAACAGGGAGCAGGTGAATCTTGCCTGCCTCATGGAAGGAGAATTTCCAAAAGCGGCAAATGAAATCGCAATCGACCGTATGTATGCTGACAACAATAAGATTTCCATCGGAGACACACTGAAAAGTGATACACAGAGCTGGAAAGTAACCGGATTCATTGCTCTTCCGGATTACAGCTGTCTTTTCCAGAACAACAACGATTCCATGTTTGATTCTGTCAAATTCGGAATTGGAGTTGTAACGTCCGGAGTATTTGAATCATTGGATTCTCCACTTGTAAAATACTGCTATGCGTGGAAATACAACGATGAACCTACAACAGAGAAAGAAGAAAAAGAAGTATCTGATGATCTGATGAAAGCAATCAACAAGGAGGTTTCTCTGGAAGAATTCGTTCCGCGTTATCTCAATCAGGCAATCATATTTACCCGGGATGATATGGGAAGCGACCGCGCAATGATGATCGTATTTCTTTATATTGTAATTGCAATCATGGCGTTTGTTTTTGGCATTACAATCAGCAACACCATTGCAAAAGAGGCAAATGTCATCGGGACTCTTCTTGCCAGTGGCTACACCAGAAATGAACTGATCCGCCATTATATGGCCATGCCGATCCTTGTCACACTGGTCGGTGCTTTGATTGGAAATGTTCTCGGCTATACGATCATGAAAGATATCTGCGTCGGCATGTATTACGGAAGCTACAGTCTTCCGACATATGTAACCGTCTGGAACGCAGAAGCATTTCTGCTTACTACGATCATTCCGATCTTGCTAATGCTTCTCGTCAATTATACCGTACTTCGCAGAAGATTATCACTTTCTCCTTTGAAGTTCCTCCGCAGAGACTTAAAGAGAAGACAACAGAAGCATGCATTATCACTGAGTAGAAGGATTCCATTTTTCAGTCGTTTCAGACTGCGTGTGATTTTCCAGAATGTCAGCAATTACCTTCTGCTGTTCCTCGGAATCTTATTTGCAAACCTTCTGTTGATGTTCGGTCTGCTCTTCCCGGCTGTACTTGATCATTATCAGACTGTTCTAGAAGATAACCTGCTTTGTAACTACCAGTACATTTTGCAGATACCGATCAACGCCATGGACGAAGATCATAAGCTGGAGAGCCTTGTGAATATGCTCTATTTTCAGCATGCGGTGGAAACCGATAATCCTGATGCCGAGAAATTCAGTGCTTATTCACTGAAAACAACAGATAAGGAATATAAGGAAGAGGAAATCCTGCTCTATGGACTTGCAGATAACAGCCGCTATCTTCCGATTGATTTTCAGGAAACTGCAACTGATAAGGACGGATCGACCCAGACAGGTTCTTCGACTGTAACTCCTGTATATATTTCTTCCGCATACGCAGATAAATATCTTCTGGATATCGGTGATAAAATCACTTTAAAAGAAGCTTATGAAGATGATACCTACACATTTTATGTTGAAGGAATCTACGATTATGAAGGGGGGCTGACAGTCTTCCTTCCACAAGAACAGCTTAATAAACTGTTTGATCTTGGCTCCGATTATTTCAGCGGTTTTCTCTCAGACAGCGAGATCACAGATATTGATCCGAAATACATCGGTTCTGTGATTGACCTCGACAGTTTGTCCAAGATTTCCAGACAGCTAAATGTTTCGATGGGAAGCATGATGTATCTGCTAGACGGATTTTCAATCGTGCTTTTTATGATTCTGATCTATCTTTTGTCAAAGATCATTATCGAAAAGAATGCACAGTCGATCTCTATGACAAAAATACTTGGATACTCTGACCGGGAGATCAGCAGTCTGTATCTGCTGTCTACAACCATTATGGTCGTGGTTTTTCTGCTTCTGAGTTTTCCGATCGAAACAGTTCTTATGAACGCTCTCTTCCGCGGAATTATGCTCAGCAGTATTTCTGGTTGGATTCCATTGTACATTAATCCGGTCCTGTATGTAAAAATGTTCCTGCTAGGATTCGTAACTTACCTGCTTGTTGCATTGACCGAATACCGCAGAATCAAGAAAGTTCCTATGGATCAGGCCTTAAAAAATATTGAATAATCGTGACTGTACCTGCATCTGCTGCCTGCAAACTTCTAAGTTAGGCATAACAGTGCAGGTACCATTTGAAAGGAGGATTTCTCGTGAAAAGAAAAATTTTACAAAAATTAGTTCCCGGTCTGTGTGCCAGTCTTGTCCTGATTTCTGCCACAAGTCTGACAGGATGCTCAACTGACACCAAGATAGCTACTACTGCTTCAGATGCTGATAAATCAGAAACCGTATATGTAAAGGCTGATGCAAGCGGAACGATACATGAGATCAAAGTCCAGACAGACTTAAAAAATACCGGAACATCAAAGGAAATCAAAGACTTCTCAACTCTGAAAGACATAAAAAATACGAAAGGTAATGAGTCCTTCACCCAATCCTCTGACGGGACGATTACCTGGGAAAACAAAGGGGCGGACATTCATTATGAAGGGACTTCTACGGAAGAACTTCCTATAAATGTAAAAATCAGTTACACACTGGATGGAAAGTCTATACAGCCGGAAGATCTCTCCGGAAAAAGTGGAAAACTTGGAATTCGTTTTGATTATGAAAATACTACCGAAGAAAATGTAACTGTAAATGGTGAAGAGATGACTTCTCCAGTTCCATTCGCAGTGATCTCTGCCATGATCCTTCCGGAAGACACTGCTTCTAATATCCAGGTGACGAATGGTAAAATATTTACAATAAATGACCAAAGCGTTGTTGTCGGTTATGCCTGCCCGGGACTCACAGACAGTCTGAAACTCACTGATTACGAACCTACGGAAGGTATCTCTATCCCAGAGTCAGTGGAAGTAACTGCAGATGTAACAGATTTTGAGATGGACTTTACTGCGACCGTAATTTCCTCCGGTCTGTTTGAAGATCTCGAAGAGGATTCCTTTGACGATATGGAGGATGCCGCTGACAGCCTGCAGGAACTCGGAGATGTATCCGGCAAACTAGCTGACGGAGCAGCGCAGCTGCTGAGTGGTGCTTCTACTTATCAAAATTATCTTGGACAATATGTAGATGGTATCTCACAACTTGCCGAGGGAACAGACACTTTAGATGACGGTGTAACTGCACTTAATGAAAATTCTGGAAAGCTGGTTTCAGGTGCTTCTTCTCTTCAAAATGGACTTGAACAGCTGAATTCTGCTCTCTCTAGTCATATTAACACGGATTCCAGTTCTATTCCGTCTGCTGAAACAGTTTCATCACTTCAGGAACAGATCAAATCACTTAGACAACAGCTGGATTCTGTTGATTCCTCCCTTGCAGAGGCAAAATCCTCCTTCGCATCCGTCAACTGGGATACTCTGAAATCTTCTATCACAGAAGATGCAAAAAAACAGTCCAAACCCGCTGCGACAGACGCTGTCCAGTCTGCGATCGATCAGATTGTTTCTGAAACTGCATCCGATTCTGAATTATCAGAAGAATCTAAAAATGCTGTCAACGATAAGATGTCACAATTAAAGAATGAAATAAATGATACGATTGCATCTGCAATTGATCAGAACCTTGATCTTCCCTCTTCCTCCACAGAGATCGATCTGCTGAAATCTGCCACGGAAGGAATCTTAAACAGCCTGACAGAGCTGATTGCTTCCTGCCATACTACGCTTGACCAGATGTCTTCTGGTGCCGGTTCCTTTGCTGAGGCAACGCAGAGTCTTTCTTCTCTCAGTGAGACATTAGAGACTTTGCAGAACTCACTTTCTGCTTTATCTGCTGGCAGTTTACAACTTACTCAGGGACTTACCTCTTTCCAACATGGAATCGAGCAACTGTCCGAAGGTAGTTCAACACTCTCTCAAGGAGCCACGAAACTGGGCACAGCCGGGAAAGAACTAAAAGAAGGATACACAACCCTTGCTGAAGGAATCTCTTCTCTTTCTGAAGGGCTTACTCTTTTTGATAAAGAAGGAATCCAGGAACTTAAAAAACTAGGCGGGGATGATCTGAAGAATCTCTCTAAAAGAATGAAAGCGGTCAAAGAAGCGGACGCCGAATACGATAATTATGGTGGTAAGTTAGAAGAACAGACCGGAGAAGTACGGTTTATTATTGAGACAGATGGGATTGATAAATAAACTTAGAGCAATGAGAAAAGACGGTGGAATTCACCGTCTTTTCTTAAATAATGTGTATTTTAAGAAATCCTTCCGTTCTCCATTTCATATACCACATCTGCCACGGCCATTGTGGATACTCTGTGGAATACCAGAACAACCGTTTTCTTTCTGGCGGATTCTTTTAATGATTTCAAAATACTTCATCTACGATCAATGCCCGATAGTCTTTTAGTAACGGGCGGTAATCCTGCAGTCTGTGATAGCCATCTGCCAGCAGATAATTATGGTTGCAGATCTAGATGAACATTTCATCCTCTCTGGAATGTTCCAGATACTGCTGATACCGGCAGGAACCTTTTTTCGGGCATTCCCTGCTCACTGGCAGTTCCTATGTATCATTATCCCCTCGTAAGTGATCTTCGCAAAAGACCGCCACGGTCCTTGTTTCAGTTAAAGATGATTCGCTCGAAACAAAAACGCCATAATTATTCAATTTTTGACAAATTTTTTAATTTTTTTCTCAAACGGTTTCTTTTGGTATAAATCGTCTGTTCTGCCATTCCCAATTCACGCAGTTTCTTTTCTTCCTGTTCTTTCCAATAATTCCACTTTCGTTCTTCACTTGTCTTGCTGGCAGTCCACTTCTTCGATATTCAGTTATTCTGTTGGAAACATCGCTGTCTCCAGCTTGTTTCTTTCATTCCGTGTGCAATCTTTTCCTTGCTAACTTCTGCGGAGCTCTGCTGCAATGTCTGAAACACATCGGACGGTTCAACTTTTACACTGACCGTGTAATTTCCATCCTCATCCTTTTTCTCATCCTGCACCTTGTACTTCGCCAGTTTTTTAACCTCTGCCATCTTCTCTGTGTAAGCTGCAATCTCCTCTTCTGTGATGTTGTCGGAAGAGGTAAATTGCTGGCGGATGCTTTCATTATTATTTCAGAATCGTGTTACCACAATAAAATCTGAATCCTCCTTATTCCATTTATCACTCCAATCACGAAAATGCAAATGACATATATCCGTTTTTTTTACCACCTTAGTATGCTCTTCTTGGACATTTTTCAAAAAATTAATTAAATCCTCTAATTCTTCTAAAGTTCCATCAAATGTTACTTCACTTAATTTCATTAATCTTTCATTATCTTTTTCATATCCATAAAATTTCATTTTTTAATTTCCTTTCCACCCATTTTCTTGTACCATTTGTTAAATTAGGTTTTCCTTTATGTGCATCATGTACTGTACCATCTTGATTTAAAGCTGTTCCATCTTTAAAATGTACATGTGGCTTCTCTGTATAAGTTGCAATCTCCTCTTCTAAGATTTCCATCAGAAGAGCATAATCTGCGTATGTTCCATGATACACTGCCTCAAGAGAAGATTGGACATAGGATTTGGCATCGAAATCTGGTTGTTTAGAGCAAACACTAAATCCAGCACATAACATTGCTGTTCCGAAAATCACTATATTTTTGTAATCTCTTCATCCTGTCATCCTCGTGCCTTTTCACCTTATCTCAAATCATTTCTGTCCAAAATGGGATTTGTTTTATCTCTGAATATTTAATTGATTCTTGTTTTTTTTCTCCAAATTCAATTTGAAAATATTCATCAATTCTTGTCCCATAACATATCACATCTACTCCATGAATAGAAAAAATCGGATTATTTTTTTCATCAATCATAGGCATATAACGATGAGTATAAATTGGAATAAGTTTAGGAGCATGAGACAATTTATTTCTTACTATTTTTTCTATTTCTTCATTATTTTTTGGTTCTTTTCCCCAATCATCATTCCAATAAATATCAGCCGCATCTCTAAAAAAATCTATATTCGGTCTTTCAATGGTCTGAATAATATATTGAATATTTTCTTTCGAAAAATCTCTCCAATTATAGAATCCTTTTTCAACAGGAAGGACTTGTTCTAGTACTTCTTTTAATTCCGTCGGGAAAAAAATATCATATATCTCTTCAATGTGCGAAATTTCTTTTTCGTTTAGTCCTTCTTGATATTCAATATTTCTCTTTTCAAAAAATTTTTTATAATCCATATTCTTTTCCCTTCTTATTCGATTTTCGTAAATGAATAATAATGATCATTTGTATACCATACCGATCCATCATCTCCAATAACAATTCTTTCAGCTTTAGGATTTGATTTCTCGCTTAATTTATAGTTTTGTTAGATAATACTCTCAACGTTTTAAAACTACTACTAGGGTTGATTTTTGCAGCATACAGTAAAGGGGTTTCTTCCTTGTCCATAGTATATATCTCTTCTGTATACGGCGATTCCATGTAACTTGCCAGCACATTTTTTATCGATTCAATTTTTTCATTCTTTAATACATTTTTTTCAAATACCGCCGTTATATACTTCTCCTTGTAATTTATAGAAATATATATAGTATAGTCGAATGCTGCTGTTACAAAATCTTCCGGTAAGGGAAAAAAACTTACTCTTTCTAAATTATCATTTTTTAGACTATTATATAAGATTTTACCCCTTTTATACTTTTTCACTTTACCGCCATTTTTACCTGTTATACTATCTCCCCAATGAGTAATTTTCTGATCACACATAGTATATATCATTTCTATTGTATCAACTAGTTTTTCATATTCTGTTAATTTATGTACTATACCTCTATATGTAATTGAAATTGTTTCCATCTCATTTATCATCCACCTTTCCTATGGAAGAGACTTTAAAAAAAAGCTAGCCCATCTTTTTAAAGCCTCATTCCCAAATTTGGTTCTTCAAATTTATTATATATCTAAATCTTACTTTTTAATATATACTAAATTAATATCACCCAATTGCTTATTAACTTCTTTCATTCGCTCTACTAATTTATCTGGATCATCTGATTTACTCGGTACTTCAAACAAATCAATTTTATCGTCTCTTTTTACTGCCGTTATATCAGCTCTTCTATTCGGAGTCACGTCCTTCACTTCATTGCGGATACCTTTATTTACATAGATTTTTTTATATTCGCCTGATTCTGCTAATTCATTTGTTTTATCAACAATTGTTTCCCGATGTCCCTCTGTTTTATTAGTATGAGGTTTGCTTGGCCAACTGATTTCTGTATCTGTTAAATGATTACTATCTGAATCTAATGTTCCGCTATTTTTGCTAAGTCCTGAAGAAATCATGCCTTTTGCGAAATCAAGAGCGACATCTTGTGCAGTCACATCTCTACCATGCGCTAAATCATCAACTGTTCCGACTGCCGTATCTGCCGCATTTTCAATTGCACTCTTTGCTAATGGATTTTTCAGTGCTGATGAGGCAGTACTACTTGCCAAAGATCCTGTCGCAGCTCCAACACCGCCTGACACTGCACCGCCAATCGTTCCCCATAAGAATCCATCGGCTGCACCACTTAATGCACCTCCGGCAATCACCGCTGCTGCTCCACCTGTAAGAACAGTTGCTGCCGCAAGACCTCCAAGGATTACTCCGCCTGCAACAACCTTTTTCACTGCGCTCCAATCTACTTTTCCCAAAAGAGAGGAAATACGGTTATTGGTTGTACACATTTCTTTATGAATTGTTGCACGAATCTCGCTGGTTCGTTCGGCTGCATAGGATTTAAACGAGCTATAGACTTTCTTCGCTCCATTTCCCACATAACTGAAACCGCCTCGTATTCCGCCACTGCTTACCGCTTTCACAAATCCAGATCCAGCGGATGCTACTTTCTGATAAGTCTGTTTTGCTTTTTCATTCCTGAATCAGATTGCCATCTTTATCATAGCTGTAGGTTGTTCCCGGATCGCCCCAGATCTTTGCATTGGTACGTTTGATGAGCTGGTTGGAATCGTTGTACTTATAGTTATATTTTGCCTTGCTGACACCATCTTCAATCTTCTCATAAGAAGTCCGGTTTCCGATCTTGTCATACGTATAATTATGGACTGTCTTTTTACCGCCCTCTGCTTTTTCTGTACAGCGTGTCAGTTCCCAGTTGTCATCGTATTCATAGGTACGTGTCGTCTGGATCTCTTTTTCCTGATGCTCACAGTCTGCTTTATCAGTCTCTTTCTGTGTATCGCCCCAGTTGTACCAGTCTTCCCAGCTTGGCGTCTTTCTTGTTCCAGCTTCCAGTTCGGTCGCTGTCTCGCTGACTACATATCCCTGATCATTGTACTTGTACTCATAAGTGCTGATTACTTTGCCACAGGAACCACAGGTATTGACAATCTTTGTAATATGATCTTCTGCATCGTAAGATACTTCCGTCTTTGTTCCGTTGCTTCTAACGACTTCTGTCACACGATTCAGCGCATCATGCATACAGAGAACCTGCCACTGGCAGTTTCTCTTGCATACTTTGATAAAAAAACTGCCAGGATTTTACCCCCAGCAGTCCACTTTTTCCATATTCAGTTATTCTGTTGGAAACATCGCTGTCTCCAGCTTGCTTCTTTCGGTTTCAGACAGCTCATACGTCCCGGAATGATTCTTTTCCACTTTTACAGTTACTGTCACCGGAGCTCCATAGCTGTTCTTGTCAATGCTCTTCTGCACACTTTCCGTTAAAACAGATGCAAATACACCCGGATCTGTTTCTTTCATTCCCTGTGCAATCTTTTCCTTGCTGACTTCTGCGGAGCTCTGCTGCAATGTCTGAAATACATCGGACGGTTCAACTTTTACACTGACCGTGTAATTTCCATCCTCATCCTTTTTCTCATCCTGCACCTTGTACTTCGCCAGTTTTTTAACCTCTGCCATCTTCTCTGTGTAAGCTGCAATCTCCTCTTCTGTGATGTTATCGGAAGAAGCAAATTGCTGACGGATACTTTCATTGAAATCTTCTTCGACCTGTTTCTTCACATCCTCTTCTGAGATTTCCATCAGATTCGCATAATCTGTATACTCTCTATGATACTCTGCATCAAGAGAAGATTGGACATAGGATTTAGCATTGAAATCTTTTGGGGATGAACAAGCTGTCAAGCTAATTATTATTAACATAACAATTCCAACAATTGTTCTAACATTTTTCACTCTTTCACCTATATTATTTCCACTTAAAACTTTTTATCAGATTTTTAGCAACTTCATCACATTCTCCTGATTCATCAAAATTGCTTTCCTGTACTAGACAATATTTTTTTTCACCGACTATATAATACTGATTCGTTATTAATCCCGTATCATTTTCTGCTACTGTAAATAAATATACTGTATTGTCTCCACTCTGAAAACCCGATGCTGTTAATGTCACATCTGAATATCCTGATAATTGTTCAGAAATTTGTTGTTGAATTGCTTCTTTAAAACGTTCACTTTCTTCTTTACTGTATTTATTTTCTCCGATACTAACTGCTATATTATCTGGTTGTCTCTGTTTTTCTGTTCCTTCTTTTACATAGAAAAACATATCATCCGTTGAATGTTCCTTATTTTCAATCCATTGTTTAGAAACACAATATTCACCAAACGTTTTGATATATTTCTGCTCCTCTATATTTTCCTTTCTTGAATTATCTTTTTTCGAACATCCTATTACTAATACCACAATACAAAATACGATTCCTAATGTCCAAATCATTTTTTTCACTCTTCCTTTCCTCCTTCATCCCAACCAGGCCAGTATATTCCATTTTTTTCATACGTCTTACATACGGGTTTATCTTCATTTTCAAACGATTTTACTACTAGTTTAGATATTCCTTTATCTTTTGATTTTCTTCCTTCTACAATCGTATATTCTACATAAAAATCATATTTTTTTTCTTTTGTGGTAACTAAAAACTCTGCACAAACTTCTCTGGTCAAATCAAACTTATTTCCATAATGAGTCATACTACTATAATCTATACGTTTGATTTTTTCTGTTTCACCTTGATATTCATCAAAAAGATACTCATATCCTTTTTCTAAATCATCAACTTTTTCAAGTGTATTCTCTGAAAATAATTTTTCAACTGCACTTTCATCATGCGTATTTATTGCATCGATTATTTTTTCACATTCTATATTAGATTTATCGAATTCGCTCATAAAATATAATTTAATTTTATCTTTAATACCACATCCTCCTAATAAAAAACTTATTACACATAAAAAACCTATTATTTTAATCTTTTTAGTCATGCAAATAGCCTCTTTTTATTTCATCCTCCAGTTAACTTTTTCTTT
>OCAK01000262.1_pt1 | contig 59491 bp, 38 predicted proteins | sample 1538301 | NCBI WGS metagenome assembly OCAK01 (sample SAMEA2580285, study PRJEB22360) | human gut metagenome | biome: human gut; feature: human-associated habitat; material: faeces | place: Denmark | collected 2008/2010 | reverse complement strand
TGTTCAACGACTTTGGCGGAGCTTACAGCAGCGGGTCTGTTCAGGATTTGCACCTGATTCCCTTTTCATCACTTTTCCGTAGAACTGGATTTGTGACACCAAAACCGGAGACAAAGGTAAAGATTATTTTTAAACAGTACCCTATTTTTTATAAATGATCGTAGATTTGTATTAATGGAACGAACTATTCTTTACTTTTGTCAGCAGAATATAATTACATAGCAAACATTTAATAATATGAGCAATTCATTCAAGCCGGCAACTTTGTGTGTGCAGGGTGGCTGGCAGCCTAAAAAAGGAGAACCTCGCGTTCTGCCTATCTATCAGAGTACTACCTTCAAGTATGAGACCAGCGAACAAATGGCGAAACTGTTCGATCTGGAAGAGAGTGGTTATTTCTATACTCGTCTGCAAAACCCGACCAACGATGCCGTAGCATCCAAGATCGCCGCTTTGGAAGGTGGTGTGGCAGCAATGCTGACTTCATCGGGACAGGCTGCCAACTTCTTTGCCTGTTTCAATATCTGCGAAGCCGGCGACCATATCGTAAGTGCAACCGGTATTTATGGCGGGACATACAATCTGCTGTCTGTTACCCTGAAAAAGCTGGGCATCGAATGTACATTCATCGACCAGGATGCCAGTGAAGAGGAAATCAGCAAGGCGTTCCGTCCGAATACAAAATTATTGTTCGGCGAAACGATCTCCAATCCGGGAGTGATGGTACTGGATATTGAAAAGTTTGCCCGTATCGCTCACAAACATGGCGTACCATTGATCGTCGACAATACATTTGCCACACCGATCAACTGTCGCCCGTTCGAATGGGGTGCCGATATCGTTACGCATTCTACGACCAAATATATGGACGGACATGCGACTGCCGTAGGAGGTTGTATCGTCGACAGCGGTAACTTCGATTGGGAAGCGCATGCAGACAAATACCCGGGCCTCTGCCAGCCGGATGACTCCTATCATGGCCTGACTTACACAAAGACATTCGGGAAACTGGCATATATCACCAAGGCTACCAGCCAGTTGATGCGTGACCTGGGTTCTATCCAGTCTCCGCAAAATGCTTTCCTGCTAAACCTGGGACTGGAAACATTGCATCTGCGTATGCCGCAGCATTGTAAAAATGCACTGGCCGTAGCTAAATGGCTTCAGAATTGCGACAAGGTAGCCTGGGTAAACTATCCGGATCTGGAAGGAAATAAATATTACGAACTGACAAAGAAATATCTTCCGAACGGTTCATGCGGTGTCCTGTCATTCGGACTGAAAGGCGGACGCGAGGTAGCTATCAAGTTTATGGACAGCTTGAAGCTGGCTGCTATCGTTACTCATGTGGCCGATGCCCGTACTTGTGTGCTTCATCCGGCAAGCCATACGCATCGCCAGTTGACCGACGAACAATTGAAGGAAGCCGGTATCGCTCCGGACCTGATCCGCTTCTCTGTCGGCATCGAAAGTGCGGACGATATCATTGCGGATATCGAGCAGGCTTTAAATCAGTAATCAATAGTTATTCAACAGGAAATCGTATTGTATGGAATACGGTTTCCTATTAAACATAATGAACTTCGTTTCCAGGAGCTCCTTAAAAACAAAACCCCGATGGTATTAAATACCGCCGGGGTTGTTTTTTTGTCCATTTCCTCCCTTCACAGGGATACTCATGGATGAACTTTATTTTATTTTTATTACTAAAATTACGCTTCCAATCTGTTCGCCTTCACAGGCTACTTCCCCATAGGGGAAAGGCAGAGAAGCTTTATATTGTTTAATTATTCTTTAATTCTTATTTTACGATTGCTTTAACAGCAGCTTCGCCTTCAACAGCTACAACTACGATACCTGCAGGAGCAGAGATAGTTGCTTCGTCAGAAGAAAGAACTGTGCTAGCAATTGTCTGACCAAGAACGTTGCTGATAGTAACAGTCTTATTAGCAGCACCCTTGATTGTGATGTCACCGTTACCAGCGATTACAGTTACAGCAGAAGTTGTGATATCTTCAGTATCTGTAGCCATTTCATCATTTTCGATGTTTTCAACATTGAAAATAAGAGCACCGTCACCACCAGTCTTAGCATTGTTGAATTCAGATTTTTCGTCTGTCAATACAATGCAACCATTCTGCATCTTGATCCATGCTGCTTTTTCAGGAGCAATAGATACTAATTTACCATCTCTCTTTTCATAAGCTGCAGATTCAATCAAGAATGAGTTAAGACCTTCTACAGTAACATTAGCTTCGTCAGGATTTGTATAACGGAATGACCAAGTGTAATTCTTATGATTGTCACCTCTCAGATCATTGATGTATTTACCATCAATCTTAGCAGCTTTATAAGCTTTGACAACATCGTCTACATTCAAATCTTCCGGTTTCATGTTTTCAAAACCATTAACCAAAACGATCAAGCTGTCGCCAGTCTGAATTGCCGGTACGAAACCAACACGAGTGTAACCACCCTTAACATCTGTATAAGGCTTATCTTTACCAACATAAGCAACAGAGTCAGCAAAGCTTACCAAATATCTACCATAGTTGAAACCTGCTTTTCCAGGTTTAGCGTGAACGCAACCCCATTCATCTGTCGGGTTACCTTGAGCATCTTTATGACCACCAGGTTCGTTACAAGGAGTACCCTTGTCAGCTACCTGATCCTTACGAGATACAGATATCAAATACTGAGGTTTGATATAACCAAGACCACGTTTAACCCAAGCAGTATCAATACGGAATGACAAACCAGCTTTAGCTTTATCTGCAGTCCAGATGCCTAAATAAGCAACACCTTCATTCTGTAATTCTTTGTTAGTTTCATCCATCAAATATTCGTGACGAATATTTTCATAGAATCTCAAGCTATCAACAACATCGTTTTCACCTAATGCAGCATTGTTGAAACGACGATACAGAGGAGCGTCATCAATTTCTACAGAGAATGCAGAAGTACGAGTTTCTGTCATGTTCTGAGCTTTCAGATATACGTTGTTATCATCAACACCGACTTTACGTAATGAATCCGGAGCAACGTTATCATAAGAAGCTGTATCGATCAAAGCAAAGTAATGAACACCCGATTTGTCATTGTTTTCTTTCATGTAGAATACAGCAACCTTTTCTTTATGTGCAGATACAGCATATCTGTTTTCAACATCTGATACGATATATTTATCAGAAGATTTCAGATTCAATGTATAAGCTTTTCTTTCCAGTTGCTTCATACCTGCAACATTCTTAGTTGTATAACCATAAGCTACACCCTTATCGCTCAAACCTTTCAGAATGAAAGAAGACTTAGCACCTACATATAATACTGAATCTTTTGCATTATCAGAAATACCCATGTATTTATCGCTTGCAAATTCATGCAAATATCTCAATTTGTAAGTTGTTACAGTCATAGAGTCTTTATCCAAGAATCTGTAACCTACATACGGATTAGCCTTTACATTTGCAGGGTCAGCAACAAAGTTAGAAGGAACAACTGTAATTCCGCTTGCTAATGTTGAAGCACCTTCTACATATAACTGAACAGAAGGATATGAAATCTTTTCAAATTCACGGTTTGTAATTGTGATAGGAGAAGTTTCTTTCAATTCGTTAGTTGTATATTTCTTTTCTACAACCCACTGGTAAGCAGGCATATGCCAAGGATCCATATTCTTATCAAGAGTTACCCACTGAGCAACGCTATCGCCATACAAAGGAACTGCTAAATATTTGCCTTCAGCATTTTTAATTACATACAAATCATTGTTTAATGATGTGTTGTTAGCAGAAGGAATACAGCCTTTGTAACCAAAGTTAATATCAGATTCTTTCTTATCAGCAATGGTGATAATACGAACTTTTCCTTTGATCAAATCCTGAACCGTTACAAAGTTATTTTTCAAATCAGTCAAGTCTGACAAATCAGCAGTAGTTGGATTACCAGCTGTAACAGCTTCACTCCAATATGTCTGAGCATCAGTCTTAACATAAACAGATTTAACCTGAATAATCATACTATCAATTGAAGGATAGTAAGTAAAGGCAAATTTGTATTGATCTTTCAAATCAGAAGTTGCAATTGCAGCAGTTGTTGTTGTTGCCCAATTAAATGCCAAGAATTTGCTACCATTACTATTAGTAAAAGCAGTATCTACATGCAGATATTTAGCATCTTTTGTTGCATTCTTTACATATACATAATTTGTTTCCGCATCTTCTGCAAAGAATTTAGCATTTGTAAATGGGTTAGGAACAGGAAGTTTTTCTCCCATTTCATCCGGAGTGAAAGTCAATTTAACACCTGTTGTTTCATTATCTAATGTACCTAGGATTGTGTTAATTTCTTTTGCACCAAGAATTACAGCATCAGCAGTTTGCAATTCAAACTTAGCTAATTTAGCACCAGTCTGAGCATCTGCTGCTGCATCTTTTGCTGCATACTTTTTAACAACAACGTCATTACCATTCAAAGCCAAACCAATAACAGAGTCTGCTTTAAAATAAGAATAAAGAGTTGCTGCATTCATTCCTTCTTTGTACTGAGAAGAGAAAGCCCAGCCATGAATTTCACCACCAACAGTGATCGGATCAGAATTTGTTTCTTTAGGCAAAGAGACTAAGTCTGTTTGAGCATAAGCTATATCCAAACGCAAACCAGTCTGTTTGTTTACAAATTCAAAAATAGGAGCTTTACCAAGACCTTGTTCTACAACTTCTACACACCAAAGAGTACTAGCCAAATTAGCTGAAGTTGTTGCAGCTGTTACAGTTAACTTACCATCTTTACCCATGGCAAGTACACCGGAAGCATCAGATTTCAATTGATAGAGATGTCCCTTAGTAACATCAATACCATCAACTGGAGTTCCTGCATTAGCTGACATTGCACCTAGCAGTGCAGCACCAGCCAAAAAAGTAGAAAACTTTTTGTTCATAATCAAAAATTTAATATTAATACTAAGTAATTTAAAGTTCTATCTAATAATACCGGCCTTATCTACCGGCTTTTCATACGATCGTCAAATACTTCAGCAAAAGTAAACAATAGTTTTTTATCCACAATTATTTTTATTGATTTTTTTATCAGGTCATATCCTTTCTTATCAATTGAATACGATAGTTTGTACAAAATCGGGGATAAAAATGACAAACCTTATTTTCCCTTCCCATTTCCGGATTATAACCAGGAACATGAAAAGGGAACCCTGATAAGGAAAGCTATAAGCAAGCATTATAAAAATGTACACGTACATTATATTATATATAAACTAACCGGAATAAATAATGGCGAAGAGCCATTACCGCTTTAACGCAATAAAAACTTATAACAAAATGCGATACCGGTTAAATCGAAAATGTCTTCGCCACCCTATACACCCAATGCATAGACAAGCGATGCCAAACGGATGACGGCATCTCCTCCATCAGCAAATCTTCACGGAATTCACGCAGGATTAACCAATCCGCCTGCTGTACCCAATGGCGGAATACAGGATTTGGCTGGTGGGTTTCCGATAAATGCAGCAAAGCATCCAAATCGAAGTGTTCGGCTACCGTACCCGCTCCCGACAAAGAAGCATCATGAGCATTACAGGCCTGTTCAATATGGGTTGGAACCATCAGGACAGGCTTATCCAGATACATTGCTTCGCAAACAGATTCGAAACCGGCTGTCGTTGCATACGCTTTGGCATTTGCCATATATTTGACAAAACGAATATCGTTCAACTGATGAAAAGAAAGTGTATCGTCAATCTTTGTGGTTTCTTTGGCTCCCCGCTTATCCCAAAAGAAATGCATCGGAACCTCCGGATGAGCAGTATGCCACTCTTTCACCTCTTCACTGAATCCGCTATTCAACAAATAGCCATGCAGATAGTTACCTTTTCGGGGAGTCTTATTTATTATTTCCTTACGCAATAAAGGAGGTACTACCACCATCTTATCTGCCGGAACTTCGCGCATTTTCCGAAATGACAGGGCGAGCTTTTTCGTAGCACCGATAGCCGTTACACGGGTGAAAAATTTCAACAAAGATAAAGAGACTGCATTCAGCTTGGGAAAAGAGAAATCAGGATGCAGAAAAAGATACTGGTGAGCAATGCAAACCATCATCGCTTTCGGACGGCAAAACAAGTAAGTCAGCCCCGTCAACAACTCATAAAAATTGACTACCACATCTGCACCTGTTTCCTTTATCATCCGGTTAATATAGTGTATACTAGCCGTATATTTATGCAGTCGCAATACATTATATCCTATACTTTTCAGCAAATTAACCTGTTTATTCTTTGCCGTAGGCAGAAAGTTCGGACTTTCAAAAGAATAGACAGGTGCATTGATTTTCTCCATAAAGAAATCAGGGATACGACGGGCCGGACTTTTCCCGACAAGCACACCGACAACCTGATGGCCTTCGTCTGCCAGCTTCTGCCGGAGAGACAAGGCTTGTGTCAGATGGCCTCTACCCTCCCCTTGTATGATAAACAGCATTTTCATATCACTTCAGCATATAATACAGGTTTTGAAACAGATTCTTCCTCCATATCATACTCTGCCTTATTGTAAGTCAGAATATTCCATTCTCCTTGTTCATTTTCAACCAAAGCGGTCATACTTTCCACCCAATCGCCGGAATTCAGGTAATGAACATTGCCGTACCGGACATTTGCCGCCTGATGAATATGACCGCAGATAATTCCGTCAAGGCGTTTGGCCTGTGCCAGTTTTACCAGTTCCTTTTCAAAATCAGAGATGTAAGAGACGGCACTCTTCACCCGGTGTTTCACATGCTGCGAGAGGGAAAAATAAGGTTTACCATGCTTTTCCCGATTCTTATTATAAATCTTGTTCAGCCACAACAGGAAGGTATAGCCTATATCGCCCAGCATCGCCAGCCAACGCATATTCGTTGTTATCGTATCAAAGATATCGCCATGGGTCACCAGGTAACGCTTCCCGTGGCTGTTCAGCAAATAGTCTTTTACGATAGAGATATTGGAGAACCGGAAAGGAACCAGTTTATCGAGGAAATCATCGTGATTACCACGGATATAAATGATTTGCGTCCCTTTCTTCTCCATCATTTTCATCAGGACTTTAAAGAAATCGGTTTGTGCCTGTTTCCATCGCTTGCCGGATTTCTGAAGTTGCCAGCCATCAATGATGTCACCGTTCAAGATCAGACGGTCGCAGTCAATATGTTTAAGGAAATTGGTTACTTCTTTCGTCCTGGAGTGTTCAGAACCCAGGTGAATGTCAGAAAGCACAACGGTCGGATAATATTTTCTTAGTTTCATACGTAAGATATTTACACTACACAAAGAAACGCAACCGCTGTTACAGCATTGCAACAACCGTATGAAGATGCTTTTTCTTTTTCCACCGTAAATGCTTACATTTGCCCTTTCAAATTAAAACATAATCATTTTATGGATATTAACTCCCTCCCTGAGAGAGCTAAAAAAGTAGAGAAGGAAACAAAGACTTTTTTCAAATCTATCAAGAAGAACCGTCACCGGGAACTGGACGACACGATACATGCCATCCATGAGGAGGTATTCGATTCTATCAATTGCCTGGACTGCGGAAATTGCTGCCGCACACTGGGACCACGCATCACGGACCGTGATATCGAACGTATTGCACAGGCATTGCGTATCAAACCACATGAAGTTGTTCAACGACATTTGCATATCGATGAAGATAAGGAGTATGTATTCCGTTCAATGCCTTGTCCCTTCCTGGGAAGCGACAATTATTGCAGTATTTATGAGGACCGTCCGAAAGCCTGCCGGGAATATCCGCATACGGACCGGAAAAAGTTCTACCAGATACATGCACTGACAATTAAGAATGCAGAAACCTGCCCGGCAGTATTCCATACGTTAGAGCAGCTAAAACAAGAGTTTTAAGGAAAAAGCGACTTGCGATACCAGCTTAAAGAAACAAAAAAGGCATCCCCCAAAGAGGATGCCTTATAGTTAGGTACTAATTTATTAATCAATCTTCTGACTGAGTAGCTTCGTAAGCCTTCAACAGCTTATCCTGTACATCTGACGGTACAAGTTCGTAAGCAGAGAACTTCATTGTGAATGAAGCACGGCCACCGGTAATAGAACTCAAAGAAGTTGAATAGTTGGACATTTCTTTCAAAGGAACTTTAGCCAACAACTTTTCAAAGCCTTTTTCACTGTTCATACCCATAATGATGGCACGGCGTCCTTGCAAGTCGCTCATTACATCACCCAGATAATCACCCGGAACAGAAACTTCTACATCATAAACAGGTTCGAGAATCTTTGGACCAGCTTCTTTAAAGGCAGTACTGAAGGCATTACGACCGGCCAACATGAAAGAAATTTCATTACTGTCTACCGGATGCATCTTGCCATCATAGACAATGATGCGCACATCACGGGCGTACGAACCGGTTAACGGTCCCTGTTCCATACGTGCCATAATACCTTTCAGAATAGCCGGTAAGAAACGGGCATCGATGGCTCCACCAACGATACTGTTAATAAATACCAGCTTACCACCCCAGTCCAAATCAATAGTTTGCGTATCACGTACGCTAATTTTATATTCCTGTCCGCCGAAACGATACATATCCGGAGCCGGCATACCTTCGTAATAAGGTTCCACAATCAGGTGAACTTCACCGAACTGGCCTGCACCACCGGACTGTTTCTTATGACGATAGTCAGCACGGGCAGCCTTTGTAATGGTTTCACGATACGGAATCTTCGGTTCAAGATACTCAATCGGCAGCTTATCATTATTTTCAATTCTCCATTTCAACGTACGCAAGTGGAATTCTCCCTGTCCGGAAACGATAGTCTGTTTCAATTCCTTAGACTGTTCGATAACCCATGTCGGGTCTTCTTCACGCATACGGTTCAGGATTTCCATCATCTTTTCCGCATCCGATTCGTTAACCGGCTTAACGGCACGGCGGTATTTCGGGTCCGGATATTTGATAAAGTCGAATTTATAATCACATCCCTTACCATTCAGGGTATTACCGCGACGTACATCTTTCAGCTTCACTGTTGCACCGATATCACCTGCCACCATTTCAGACACTTCGTTACGAGTCTGTCCGGCTACGGAGAATAACTGTGCGATACGTTCTTTCGAACCACGGTCGGCATTCAGTAAATCGTCTCCTGCTTTTACTTTTCCTGATATCACTTTAAAATAGGAAACCTGGCCGATATGCGGCTCTATAGTAGTCTTAAAGAAGAACAGACTTGTCGGGCCATCGGCTACAGGAGTAACCTCCACGCCGTCAGTTGTTACCGGACGAGGCATCTTGTCGGTGCAAGGAACCACATTTCCAAGAAATTCCAATGTACGGCGAACGCACATATCACGTCCAGCACAAACGCAGAATACCGGGAACATACCGCGGATAACCAAACCGGCACGGATACCGGCACGCATATCGTCTTCGCTCAATGTGCCTTCTTCGAAGAACTTTTCCATCAGCATATCGTCATTTTCGGCAGCTGCCTCAACGAGCGCTTTGTGAAGTTCCATGGCTTTGTCCATTTCTTCTGCCGGGATTTCCAGAACGTCAGGCACACCGCCTTCAGGTTTCCAACGATACATCTTCATTTTCAATACATCGACAACGGCATTGAAAGATGCTCCTGTACTAACCGGATACTGGATAGGAACAATCTTGCTACCGAACTGATCTCTCAGCTGGGCAATTGTTCCGTCATAGTCCGCTTTATCGTTATCCAACTGATTGACAACGAAGATAACGGGTTTATGAAATTGTTCTGTATACCGGAACTGGTTCATTGTTCCCACTTCCACACCATACTGGGCATTCAACACCATCAGTGCCGTATCGGTAACGTTCAGGGCTGAAACAGCTCCACCGATAAAGTCGTCCGAACCCGGACAATCGATAAAGTTCAGCTTCCTGTCTTGCCACTCAACACTGAAAACGGTTGAGAACACTGAGTATCCATACTCTTTCTCAACCGGGAAATAATCGGACACCGTATTTCCTGCCTCAACGGAGCCGCGACGTTTTATAACTCCACCCTCGTAAAGCATAGCTTCAGCGAGAGTGGTTTTCCCAGAGCCCGAACTTCCCAAGATAGAGATGTTCTTAATTTCGTTTGTTTGGTATACTTTCATGATATCAGGTATTTTGAGTTTAACAATAAATATCATTACGTGAATTACTCACGAGGCCGCAAATTAGAGAATGTACAGGAAAAAAACAATTATCTGCCCCGTGTTTGAGAACTATGTTATGTAACAGGCCTCTTCTGGGATATTTTTTCGTACCTTTGTATAATAGATATAAATTAAGATTATTACTATGACAACTATGGAATTAAAAGCACGTAAAATGGATCTGGTTGAAGCTCTGATGCAACTGGATAACGAGAAACTGGCTAAAGCCGAGAAGTACATTAAAAAGTTACTATCCGACTCTCCGACCAAAACGTATGATATGCCTTCCGAACTCCTGAATGCATTGTTAAACCGAGCCGAAAATAATAAAAAGAGCGGAAACTATATCGAAGAGCAGGAAATGAGTGACTTCATAAAATCCTTACAATGAAAATAATCTGGGATCCTCTTGTAAAACAACAAATTGAGCAGATATTTAGATTTAACCAGACAACCTTTGGCACTTCCAAAGCCAAACATATTGTAGAATCTATATATCAGCATATTAATCTGCTAAAAAAATTTCCTCTTATGGGAACTATTGAGCAAAATACAACCGATTGGGCTCCACCTTACCGATATTTAGTTGAAAAACATTGTAAAATATATTACACAGTAGATAAAGATGTAATATATGTAGCATTGATTTGGGATACCCGTCAAGACCCTCAAAAACTATGGACAATACTCAAATAATGGCAGGCCTTTATATCCATATTCCCTTTTGTGCAAAACGTTGTTTGTACTGCGATTTTTTCTCCAATACGGAGATGAAGTACAAAGAACCGTACCTTGCCGCCGTGATCCGTGAGTTGGAATTACGCAAGGAGTATACGGATGACGAACCTGTCGAAACCATTTATTTCGGTGGCGGGACACCCTCCCAACTGGAGGCGAAAGATTTCGACCGTATATTCAATGCCATCCACCGGCTTTTCGATGTAAGCCATTGTCAGGAAATCACCCTGGAAGCCAATCCGGACGATATGACACCCGAATATGTGGCCTCCCTGCGCTCACTCCCCTTTAACCGTGTCAGTATGGGAGTACAAAGTTTCAAGGAAGAGGACCTCCGCTTCCTGAACCGTCGCCATAACCGGGAACAGGCCGTGCGAGCAGTCGAGTTATGCAAGGAGAACGGTTTATCGAATATCAGCATCGACCTGATATACGGTCTGCCCGGACAGACTGTAAAAGAATGGGAAGCCAATCTCGACACCACTATCCGGCTCGACATTCCACATATCTCCGCTTACCATTTAATATATGAAGAAGGTACGGCTTTATATAAACTAAAGGAAGCCGGAAAGATTTCACCCGTAGAAGAAGAGATCAGCGTGGCCCTTTTCACCTCACTGATAGAACGGCTGACGGCAAACGGATATCAGCAGTATGAAATATCCAACTTTGCACGTCCCGGAATGCTCTCCCGCCATAACAGTTCGTACTGGATCGGCAGGAAATACCTGGGGATAGGTCCGTCCGCCCATTCCTATAACGGAATAAGCCGCCAATGGAATATATCCTCACTCCCGGCCTATCTCCGGGGAATCGATAGCGGTTCACCCGACATAGAAGTAGAGGAACTGGATTTAAACACCCGCTACAACGACTTCATTATCACCGGACTTCGCACCATGTGGGGTGTCAGTTTAGTTGAAATTCAAAGACAGTTCGGAAAAGAGAAACTTGCCTACTGTCAAAAGCAGGCAGCCCCTTACCTTAAACAGGGCCTGCTTATTCAAAAGGGCGAAACTTTACTCCTTTCCAGGGAAGGGATTTTTATCTCCGATGGTATCATGAGCGACCTTTTATGGGTCTAATTTTAACAAAACAGCCCTCCGAAACAACGAAATGCGGGGTTATTCGTACAAATTCTGCACATTTTCACGATTTTTGAGAAATAAATTGTACAACATATAAAACTATTATCTATATTTGCCCTGTCAAAAGCAGCAAATAGTGCCATATTTATATATAATATCAGGTTGCAACGGAGCAGGGAAAACAACGGCTTCCTTTACAATACTTCCAGAAATGTTGAAGTGTAAGGAGTTCGTGAATTCCGACGAGATAGCCAAGGGGCTTTCCCCTTTTAATGCAGATAGTATCGCCGTAGCTGTAGAAGCAAGTCGTATTATGTATAAGCGCATCAAAGAACTCATCGCAGCCGGTGAGACTTTTGCAATGGAAACTACGCTCGCCACCCGATCAGTCGCAAACCTGATCAGGGAAGCACAAAGGGAAGGATATTATGTGACATTGTTATATTTCTGGTTGAATACGCCGGATTTGGCAGTGGAACGGGTAAAAATGAGAGTGGCTGCCGGTGGTCATAACATACCGGAAAGTACTATCCGTCGCAGATACGAGGCGGGTATTCACAATCTTTTTGAACTATATATCCCCATTAGTGATTATTGGATGGTAACAGACAATTCTATGTCTCCGATGGAAGTAATCGCCAAAGGATTCAAGAATGAAAAAAAAGAGATATATAATTCGGATATTTACACTAAACTTGAACATCATGAGTGAACAAGAAGTAAGAGAATTTGAAGAGAATATAGTTAAAGGAGCCAATATAGCTTTTCAACGCTTAGTTAACCAGAAAAAGAAAGAAGACGGAGAATTAGTATTCTCACGTAACGGATATATTTTCCGCGTAAAAGCAGCTGAACTTGAAAAAGGCATGTTTTAATTATATCAGAATATAAAAAAAGCGAGTGATTGTATCAATCATTCGCTTTTTTTATGGCTTTAATCCCATCCCGGATAGCCAGACGTTCACATCCAGCTATCCGGAATTCAGATTTCTTTCCTATTATTCCACCAAATCCATCTCCTCCAGCAGATAGCCGGCTCCGGCATATTTGTCGATCAGGAATAAGACATAACGGATATCGACGATGATACTGCGCTGATAGTCCGGCAAGTACTGGATATCGCCGCCTACACCTTCCCAGTTACGGTCGAAGTTGATACCGATCAGTTCGCCGTTCGCATTCAGGACAGGACTGCCGGAATTACCTCCGGTAGTATGGGTCGTTGCACTGAAGGCTACCGGCATTCGTCCGTCGGGCATCTGATAGCGGCCGAAGTCTTTGGCTTCATAAAGCGCTTTCAGGCGGGACGGTACAACAAACTCCCAATTCGTTGAATCTTCCTTTTCCATCACACCGTCCAGAGTGGTCTGGCAGTTATAATAAACGGCATCCTTCGGACGATAGCCTTTCACCTGTCCATAGGTCAGGCGCAGAGAGAAATTGGCATCGGGGAAATTGGCTTTATCCTGATACATTGCCAGCAATCCTTTTACATATTCTTTATGAGCCAACGCATATCCGGAATCGAAATCGGCCAGGGCGGCATTCAGATTCGCTTTTTCCTCCTGCACGGATTTGGCAAACAAGATCATCGGGTCCTGCTCCAGAGCTTTCACGGAAGGACGCGTCTTAAACTTGTCGAAGTTCTCTTCGCTTCCGTAGATAGATTTATCGAACAGGTAATCGACAAAACGGTCTACATCACCCTTGAATTTCTTGTCAATCAAAGAGAAATAAGCAGGCTGGGACTTTGCGGGAACCAGGCGGCGGTATTCTTTCAGCATGACCTTTGCAATCTTCTTGTCTACTTCCGGGGCATAATCCTTATCGGCGAAACGATGGTAAGCCATATCCAGCAGACGGATTTGTTTCTGTTGCTCGTTGCGGTCTTTTCCCTTCAGGGCATCACTGACGGACTGCACCTCTATCGGTACTTTTGTAAATTCAATCCCACGCAGGATGGCCTCTTCCAGCATCCAGCTACGGAAACGGAGATCTTTCCGGTCGGAAACTATCTGTTCGAGGGTCGATAAGGCTTCCGGGTAGCTTGATTCGTTATTCTTTTGCGCCCAGGCAATCAGACGGTCTTGTTCTTCTTTTTTTACCTGCTCGAAGTTACGTTTCTTTATTGCCCAGTTACTTCCGATAGCATTCTTATAGGCATTGGTCGAACCGGCATATTTGCTGGCGTACTGAATACGGACAGATGGGTCTTTCAGCATCTCGTCCAACATGACTTCCTGGCGAAGGTTACGGATATTGATACGAACTGTATTGTCTATGTCGCGACGTTCGGCCACCTCCCAGGAGGTATAGTACTTGTTTGTGCGGCCGGGAAATCCCATCATCATGGCATAATCGTCTTCTTCAACACCTTTGACGGATATTTTAAACCAACGCTTCGGACGCAGCGGGACATTCGATTCGGAATATTCCGCCGGATTACCGTTCGCATCGGCATAGACACGGAAGACGGAGAAGTCGCCGGTATGACGCGGCCACATCCAGTTGTCGGTATCCGCACCGAACTTACCGACAGATGAAGGAGGAGCACCGACCAGGCGGATGTCGGAATAGATTTTCTTCGTGAACATATAATATACGTTACCTCCGTAGAAGGCTTTAATCTCTACTTCCGTACCGGGATTATCCTGCAGGAACTTTTCTCCGACTTTGGCTTTCGCCAACCCGTTCAGGTATTTCGGGGAAAGGAAGTTCATGCTTTGCGGATCTGTATCTTTCTCCAGTTCTTTCTTTACATAATCGGTTACATCTTCTATCTTGTCGATGAAGGTGACGGTCAGTCCGGGGTTCGGTAATTCCTGCTCACGGGTTGTCGCCCAAAAGCCATCGGTCAGATAATCATGCTCCAGCGTACTGTGCTGTTGTATCTGGCCGTATCCGCAATGATGGTTTGTCAGCAACAGGCCGTCCGGCGAAACGATTTCACCTGTACAGCCTCCGCCGAAGATAACGACCGCATCTTTCAGGGATGCGGAATCAGGACTGTAGATATCGTAATCCTGCAATTTAAGTCCCAGCGCCTGCATTTCCGGAAACTTCTGCTGCTGGAGTAACGGAAGCAACCACATGCCTTCGTCCGCAACAGCGGGCAATGACAGGGCGGCGGCCAGAACGGATAATAAGATTTTCTTCATGGTGTTTTATTGTTTAAATTATTATTATTTCTTTGTCCATTGGGAATAGGGTTCCTTAGTCAGCATCGAGTTGTAATATCTACGGTCGCCACTGACCTCTTCCCCTATCCAGTCAGGTTTCTCAAACGGTTCATCTTCGGAAGCCAGTTCTATTTCGGCCATAACCAGGCCTTCGTTGGCTCCGTGGAAGACATCGACCTCCCAGGTATGTTTGCCGACGCGAACCAGATGGCGCACTTTGTCGATAGCTCCCGGTTCACAGAGGGTCAGAAGCTGTTCGGCATCCGGCAAAGGAATCTCCTGCTCAAACTCGTAACGGCTCAGGCCTTTATCATCGGAAGGGCCTTTAATGGTAAGAAAACCTTTCTCACCTCTTATACGGATACGCACCGTACGACCGGGCTGCGAACAGATGTAACCTTGCACGATACGCTGGGAATCGCAGACTTCTTTAGAGAAGTCTCCCTTTACAATGAATTTCCTTTCTATTTCGGTTGCCATAGCTTGTTGCTGTTATAAACCGGAGCTAATACCTTTTTCCTCAGCAGGGAAGTTGTTGCCGACGACGTCGGCAATATTGTCGACACTGTCAGCAAAATTGTCGACGCTGTCGGCAAAGCTTTCGACACTGTCGGCAACAGATTTCCTGCAAAGGTAAATAAGATTTACCCGGTTGTTATCGACTATTTATCAGGAGGTAATTCTTATTTGATAGTCACCATAGTGGCACCAAAACCGTATTCACGGAAAGATGCATCCTGATAATAGTATTGTTTGTATCTTGTTTTCAGTTCCTTTTCTATCGCTTTACGCAGAACGCCATCCCCTTTACCATGGATAAAGACAATCTTTTGTCCTTTATGATTTGCGTACTTACCCAGTATTTCATGAAATTTATCCAACTGGTAGGTCAGCATATCCGCGTTGCTCAATCCGTTTGTATTGTCCAGCAGTTCCGTGATATGCAAATCGACTTCCAATACGGCGCTGTCCGATTTCTTCTTCACGATAGTCTGGGGAGCACGGCGGTCTTCCTGTACTTTCTGATACATCGCCTCTTTCAGGTCAGCCGCAGAAACAAGCAATTCCCTTTCCGGCACGTCGTTGCGAACGATGGGATATACCATGGCGTCTTCCTCGAAGAAATCGTTTTCCATAAAACAATGCTGCTTATAGAACTTGACCGTATCGAGATGTAACTCAACGGAGATGGAGTTCTTCAGGGAATAAGGCTTATCCTTCTTGAAAGCAATCAGCTGCACGCATATCCGTTCGAGGTCGTTCAGGTCTTCCTTGCCGAATTCTTCCAGGAAGATTTTCGTATTCGGTTCTATCAGGCCATTGTAACGGCTGACCCAGCTGTTGTTATGGCGGTTCATATAGTTGAAGAACAGATAATAGTTACTGTCGTTGATGAAATAGGCTTCATAACCGCTTTGCTGCATGACCTTTGTCGGTTCGAGCGGAAGATAAGCCAGGTAGATATTCATCCGTTCCCCCTCGGCTGTTTCTTCAATTTTCACTTCCTCCTGTTTCGGCTGCGGTTTAGGAGCCGACTGTTGCACCTGCGGTTGCGGCTGTACTTTCGGACGGTTCGAACTATGCACCTGCATCTCATTCTCTCCGCCAACCACAACGCATTCACGAATCAGCGCCGGAATGTCGAATCCGTCTTCATCTTCCACCAGTACCTGGTCTTTTCCTTTAAAACCACGCACGATACCGCCTCCCGTTGTATTCAGGAAGCGGACTTTATCACCTACCTTTATATTACTCATAGCTTTTGTCGTTTATATTTCGTATCGACAAAGATACTTCATTATACCATAATATCATACAAATTTGTACTTTTGCACCCGGGTTCAACAAGAATGTGCCTGATAAACAGAGATAGCAATGGTTACAAAAACTCAACAGATAAGTATTGAAGATTATAATTATTCGTTGCCTGATGAACGAATCGCCAAGTTTCCCCTACCCAAGCGGGACGAGTCCAAATTGTTACTTTACCGTGACGGAAAGGTCAGCGAAAGCGTCTTCAAGCATATTACGGATTATCTGCCGGAAGGCTCACTGATGGTATTCAACAATACCCGCGTAATCCAGGCACGACTGTTATTCCAGCGTGTAACAGGGGCACAAATCGAAGTGTTCTGCCTCGACCCAGCCGCCCCGCACGATTATGAACTTATCTTTCAGCAGACAGAAGCATGTAACTGGATTTGCCTGATAGGGAATGCGAAAAAATGGAAAGAGCCGGTTCTTTCCCGGGAAATTACCGTCGCTGGCCAGACGGTCAGACTATCTGCCGAAAAAGTGCAGAGTTACGGAGAGACGCATCAGGTACGTTTCAGTTGGGATGGCGGTTTCAGCTTTGCCGAAGTACTGGATGCTGCGGGAGAACTTCCAATACCTCCGTATCTTCACCGGAAAACAGAAGAAAGTGATTTAAAGACTTATCAGACTGTTTACTCCAAAATAAAAGGTTCGGTTGCCGCACCGACAGCCGGACTTCATTTCACACCGGAAGTTCTGGCCGACCTGGATGCCAAAGGTTTCGGTCGTGAAGAGCTGACGCTGCATGTCGGGGCCGGGACATTCAAACCGGTCAAGAGCGAAACGATAGAAGGGCACGAGATGCATACCGAATATATCTCCGTACGCCGCAGCACCATCGAACGGGTGATGCAGAATTTCGGCAAGATCATTGCAGTCGGCACCACTTCCGTCCGCACGCTCGAAAGCCTGTATTATATCGGCGTCACGCTTGCCACCCATCCGGATGCGACTTCCGAAGAGCTGGTTGTCAGACAATGGATGCCGTATGAGGACGCCAATAACCGTCTGACACCGACCGAGGCTTTGCAAAACATACTCGATTATCTGGACAAACACCAGCTGAATACGCTGATTACTGCCACGCAGATTATCATTGCCCCGGGATATGAATTCAAAGTTGTAAAGGGAATCGTCACCAACTTCCACCAGCCGAAAAGCACTTTGCTGCTGTTAATCTCAGCATTCGTAAAAGGCGATTGGAAAAACATCTATGATTATGCCCTGGGACATGATTTCCGCTTTTTGAGTTATGGGGATAGTTCGCTGCTATTATAATAATGAATCCCGGTCCGGGCAATATCCTATCAATCCGTTCGTTATTACATAATATAAAGATTATCCGGTGATGAATAAGAAGATTACTCCCTATATACTACTGTTTTTAACCGCATTACTGCTGTTTTCCTGCAAATCGGCGAAGCTGAGCGATGCAGAAGAGAAGCAGCGGATTGGTGAATACTTTGAGGCGGCGGCTATTTACCGGAAAGTGTATACGAAAACGTCTCCGCAGAAACGGGATCTACGCGGGTATATCGCCTACCGGATGGCTGAATGTAACCGGCTTATCAATAACACTCCGAGGGCGACCAGTGCCTATATGAATGCGCTGCGCTATGATTATCCCGACAGTATCGTGAGCCTGCGCCTGGGACAGATGTACCAGAAAAGCGGAAAATATATGGACGCCATACGCCATTACAACGATTTCCTGTTATTAAACCCGGAAAGTCAACTGGCCCTCAACGGTATCAAAGGAAGCGAACTGGCCCCGCAATGGAAACAAAACCCGAACCGTTATATCGTCAAGCGGATGGAGAAATTCAACTCCCGCCGCGGTGAATTCTGCCCGATGCTTTACGGTGAGAAATACGACCAGCTCTACTTCACCTCTTCCCGTACACCGAAAGGTGCCAACAAGGACAAAGACGAAACGATCAGTGCCATCACCGGCCAACGAAACAACGATTTCTTCCTGGTTAAACAGGATGAACAGGGCAACTGGCTCGCCCCCGTCGAACTGGAAGATGAAGTAAATACCGAATTTGATGAAGGAACCCCTTCTTTCTCGAAAGACGGCAACACCATGTACTACACCTACTGTGCACAGGACCCGGAAGGACCGCGCACGTCAGAAATATATGTATCCACCCGCAGCAGCGCCAAATGGGGAAAAGGGACGCGTGCCAGTATCGTGAAAGACTCGGTTACCGCCCTGGGACACCCGGCAGTCTCGCCCGACGGGAAATACCTGTATTATGTATCGGACGCTGTCGGCGGTTTCGGAGGAAAAGATATATTCCGCTCCCGGCTCGTAGGCAATGACTTCGGCCCCATGGAAAACCTAGGACCGGACATCAATACGCCCGGCGACGAAATGTTTCCGTACGTACGCGACTCCGTCACACTCTATTTCGCCTCCAACGGCCATCCGGGCATGGGCGGACTGGACCTGTTCAAAGCGACCCAGGACAGCACCGGCAAATGGCTTGTCGAGAACCTGAAAGCACCCATCAACTCGATGGGTGACGATTTCGGCATCACCTTCGAAGGAGATAAGGAGAAAGGCTTTTTCAGCTCCAACCGCAATGACGCCCGCGGCTACGACCACCTGTACTCATTCGAGCTTCCTGTCATAACCATCTTTATCGAAGGTATCGTGTCTGATGTGGACGAGAATCCGATTGAAGACGCAACAGTCCGCATCGTCGGAAAAGACGGGCTGAACGAAAAAGTACTGGCAAAAAAAGACGGTACCTACCGCGTAGAACTGGAACGTGATATCCGTTACGTAATGATGGCAAGCGCCCGCGGTTACCTCAACCAGAATTTCGAACTGAAAACCGGACCGGAAGAAAAGAACGAGACGTATATCGTAGACTTCTACCTCTCCCCGATAAGCAAACCGGTAGTTATCGAAAACATCTTCTATGACTTCGACAAAGCAACCCTGCGCCCCGAATCACAGAAGGCACTGGATGAAATGATTAAGATGCTGAACGACAACCCGAACGTAACAATCGAATTGGGAGCGCATACTGACCGTAAAGGAAGCGACCAGTATAACGAACGCCTGGCACAACGCCGTGCCCAATCAGTAGTGGATTACCTGATTGCAGGAGGTATCGAAAAAGAACGCCTGGAGGCCAAAGGCTATGGCGAAAGCGTACCGAAAGTTATCAATAAGAAGATGGCAAAGAACTACGATTTCCTGAATGAAGGAGATGTATTGACGGAAGAGTTTATCCTGACGCTGACTCCCGAACAACAGGAAATAGCAGACCAGATAAACCGCCGCACAGAATTTAAAGTACTCAGAACAAACTATAACCTGTTCTAAAAGTCGTTATTCCGTTTTACTCTTCGCCAGCACTTCGGAAAAAGAGATGGGCCAGTCAATCGCGCTCATCAATGTTTCGAAAACCAGGCGGTAGTTAAGCGGAATAACCATATACTCTGAATACAGGTCACATACGGTCAGTGCCAGCATCATCTTGATGTTGTAATGCGCCCCTTTCAGGACTACCAGGCTTTCCAGGACCGAAGTATCCCGTGCCTTCTCAAAATCCTGCTCCGTCAAAAGGATTTTATTCTGCAACTGTTGATAATGGGGACAATCAGATACGGAGGCATAGCCATCCGTTCCTTCGGCGATATCCAGTAAAACACGGCAAACAGCAATCCGTTCTCTTTCTTTTGGGTTCATACGTCAATCAAGCCGCCCCGTTTCCCTCGTTTGGCATTTTTATATCATAAAGAAGCGTGGAAACTGTTAATCCATTATTCGGAACTGAGGTATCGCCAAACACCCATCGAACAAATAATAAGACAACAGCCCACGCTCTATTCTACATACAGGAGTATATATAACAAGCGTGAGCGTTCAGTTGTCTATCATCTTTGTCCGACTAGAAACTTGGCGATTTTCAGTTCCAAAGATAATATCTTAAACGCTTACATATCGTTCCCAAGGAGAGCAACCGAAACTCAAAGGACGGCTTCCCCATTGAACGAAGCAAAGATAGCTAAAAGCAAGAATATATATTCTTTGCAAAGAATTATTAACAAGAAAAAAAGATATACCAAAAGGATATTACCGGACGCAGACGACGCAGAAAGCGCAGAATAACGCAGACTTATTTATTAAAATAGTATCTGCGTTATTCTGCGCTTCGTCTGCATTCCTTACTACAAACTGGAACTACTTACTCCACCGTAAACTTATAGATACATTCACTGAGGTACTTTTCTCCCGGATTAAGCACTACACTCGGGAAATCCGGATGGTTGGGTGAATCCGGATAATGCTGTGTTTCAAGACACAAAGCACCACGATGCGGATATAAGACACCATGTTTTCCGGTATCTTTTCCATCCATGAAGTTTCCGGTATAGAACTGGATACCCGGTTCATTGGTATATACTTCCAGAGCGATACCGCTGGTCGGAGAATACGCCTTGGCTGCCAGAACATTCTTATCGCCGTTTGTATTCAGCACCCAGTTCAGGTCATACCCACGCCCAAACTGCAATTGCTGGAACGGGTCGTTAATCTGTTTGCCGATAGCTACCGGAGTACGCAAATCCAGCGGAGTACCATCAACAGGACTGATACCTACGGGAATCAAAGTGCTGTCAACCGGAGTGTAGTTGTCTGCATTAATCATAACCAACTGGTCCAACACATCGGAACCGGGAACACCAGAGAGATTGAAGTAACTATGGTTTGTCAGGTTCACAACCGTCTTCTTGTCGGTTGTTGCTTCATATTTGATACCGACAGCATTGTCATCCGTCAATGTATAAGTAACCTTGATATCCAGATTTCCGGGGAAGCCGGCTTCACCGTCTTTTGAAAGATAAGTTAACTCCAGCGCCTGGTCGTTCAGCTGCTTAGCATCCCACATGCGAGCGTGATAACCCTGCGGACCACCATGCAGGCAATGCGCACCGTTATTTTGAGGAAGCGTATATTCAATATCATCCAAAGTAAACTTACCCTGATTGATACGGTTTCCGTAACGTCCGATCAAAGCACCATAGTTTCCGTCCGACTGCACATACTGCCCGATATTATCATAACCCAGCACGACATCGGTCATTTTTCCATTCTTATCCGGAACCATTACAGAAACCAGGCGTCCACCGTAGTTTGTAATACAAGCCTCTGCCCCATTCTTATTCTTCAACACATACAAGGCGGTCGGCTTACCTTCCACTTCCGATACAAAATCAGACTTCATTAACCCGGAGAGTGTAGCCTCTTCTCTTTTTTCGCCGCATGACAGCAATAAACACATTGCCATAACAGCCATACATAGTCTTTTCATTTCAAATTGATAAATTAAAGTGTTTGTTGGATATAGGGCAAATATACGCCATTCTAGTCAGAATCTCCTTCATCCTCCGAATAATAATATCTTTTAACGAACCCGGAACTTCATCGTCTGTACACCTTGTTCTCCTTCGACTCTCAAGGAATAAATTCCAGCAGGAAGGGAGGACAGGGAAACGGTTTCTCCCGGACGGGCAGAATAGTAGACCTGTTTTCCACTCATTGCATAGACTGTCAGGTTTTTGTAATTACCATTCAGATACAGGATATTGTCAACGACGGAAATCAAATCGGATGGCAATTGTACTTTTTCTGTTGAAACCGGGTCTTTATAGATCAGTTCCACACTTTGCACCGATAAGGTATTATTCTCCTTTATCAGGCTGCGATTACGGTAATCGGCACTGGATATGGTTATATTCATCTTCTCCGGGGCTTCTTCCGACAGGTAGTCGACAGGTACCGAGATACGCGTCCAGTCGGATAACTCGTCTTTTATTTCAAATTCAGCTTTACCGATCAGGGTAACAGAACCATTCTCCGCCAACACGTCTTTCTCATTATCGATCAACTCTTTGCCATCCGGACTTTGGGAAACGACTGTTCCTTTCCAGAGATAAAGGACCATCCAGGCAGTTTCTTCCGCAACGACTTTACGTTTGAATACACCGACAATAGAATCCGGACGATGGGTAAATTCTATTCCTCCGGTTGTTCCTCCGTCACTCTTGGATATATCCGAAATATTGGCATATACCCAGGGAGTTCCCAAAGAGATATAAGCCGGTGCATTCGACCCGATTCCGAACAAACCGACAAACTGGTTAGTCAACTGCACGGAGCCATCCGAATTGCGGGTTACCAACTCTTTCTTTACACCCATCTGACTGACATTCGATGCCTTCCAGAAAGCCGGTTGCTTGCCGACCCCATTATAGCCGGTCTCCCATTCAGCAGAGAAATCGCCATTGGGAACAGACTGGGCACTCACATAACTAAAAAAAGCCGCTCCTTTAATAATCAGGACACAGCACAAAATCCTTAGTAGAAATTTACTCATAATACATTACTTTATAGTGGTTTACATGACAAATATACAAAAGCCCCCCGGAATAATATCCGAGGGGCTCCGATTTTTTATCCACTTCCCGAAAGGGAGACAGGAAATATTACTTCTTAACGATCTTCACAGTCTTCGCTTCACCATTCGTCAGGACGATCCGTACCAGATAGTAACCGCTACGTAACTGGCTCAGGTCGATAACCTGCTCAGGATTCCTGAACAATTTCTGAAGTTTACCGGATGCGTCAATCACATAGATTGCTTCTACCGGCATTTCGGAAACGACTGTCGCATTGTATTCTACGATTGTAGGATACAAACCGACACCTTGTAAAGTGATCGACTCATTGCCTACTGCGCCCATCTTCACATTGAAAGTCACAGAATCACGATGTGACAAGTGGTTTGTAGATTCCGGTATAGTGATATATACCTTGGTTACACCTTCGGATTTACCGATAACGTGTACGCCTTCTACATGGTTACGCAGGCCGGCAACATCGATACGTTCGGCGGCGAAAGATATCTTTGCCGGAGATTCGCAGTTCGCATATAGCAGAACGGAATCACCAACCGTAATCGTTGTCGATTCGACTGAATACTGTAATCCGGCTGCTGCTTTCGCTATATTCAACTTGCCAGGAACCAGTGTCACGGCATAGTTGTCTTCATCTGAACTCAGACAGTTGATAACCAGATCGTAAGTGCCGGCATTGACCGGTTTCACATTCGTTTTCACCGTGTAAAGGAAGTTCAGGGCATCCGGATTATCGTTACCGACGAAGCCTTCATATACAGGTTTAAATTCCGGTATTTCATCACCGTAAACGATGTTGACGGTTCCGGCACTGATCTTCAATAAAGCCTTCGATACAGAAAGTGTTCCCGTACCTCCTACGATTGTATAGTTCGCACCCGGATCGCCACCTTCTACATACAATGTATAACTACCGGCACCGGTTATGTCGCCGGAAACTTTTACAGAAGGAGCAGAAGCCGCCTTGAAGTCATCGCTACCGATAAAGCCGGAATAAGTATATTCGAATGTAGACGGCAAAGCCTCGCCATAAGCAATCAGTGCATCCTTCGGTTTCACATATACTTCACGCGGATTGATCTGCATCTTTTCCTTGCGGACAAGCAGTTCGGAACCGTTATGTTTCACAAAGATGGAGATGTTATAGATTCCCGCATCGACCGGCAGATCGTAATCACCGTTATAAGTGACAATCGGAGTGTATTCGGTAATACCCTTCAGATCGGTCAGTTTTACATCGGCAGCTTTACCTTTACCATCGTAATCAAAGACCATATTACCCAATACAACATTATAATCTGCTTCGTTTTTCAGGCGTACTACTTTAAATACTTCCGACTTCAACGCTTCTTCCTGTCCGGATTCAGCATTGTAGCGGGCGGTAATGGTAACACCGTCGTTTTCTGTCAGCGCTTTTGCACGCAGATACCAGATACTTTCCACCTTCTCAACCTGGATCAGAGCCGGATCGGATGATTCGTAAATAATCTGTGAACCTTCGGCAATCACGGTCGATCCTTGTTTTACAACGGCATTCAGACGAACCAGGTCACCCACGATCAATTCATTCTGTATCGGAGTCCAAACCATGACATAACTATTATCCGGATACACCTGATAGCGCGCCTTTCCTACAATTGTAATTTTGTAGTTCGGATTTTCCTTGTTGATATCAGTGATACCGGTCAGTTCATAGGTGCCTACCGGTAAGATACCCGCCGGACGGTTATTTAGAACCAGATTCTTGATACGGTTTCCGACAGCTACGGTAGCAGTCGAATCCAGGCTGTTAGCCGATTCGTCGAGCTTGAAGCCTTCGTAAGAGATAAACTCTTTCTGAACTTCCGCCTTATTAAATTCAGGATCGGCTGAACCGTATGCTCTCTTGATTGTATCCAGACGGATGATCAACGGAGCTTTCATCACTTCCAGGCGGACACTGTCGTTTGTCATTGTTCCGGGAACCAGCGTGTTCATAATCAACTTATAGTTACGGTCCTTTGCCTGGAACGGAGGCTGGATGGACTTATCTTCAGTAACCACCTTGATATGCAGTGTGTCGTTGTAAGAACCTGCATGCAACGTATTATCGGCAGCAACCGGCTTAACGACAACTTTCGGCATGAAGTCGATGATATCGTCAGGAGTTGTTGTTGTCTGATATTTCGCATCGAAGATGGCTAAGCCACGCTTTTTGTCAGCGTCATTCGGTTCGAACGTCCAGGTCGTATCCTTATCGGCTTCACCATATACACGGTCAACAATTACTTTCCATATAGCCAGCGGACGCTGGTTGATAAGGAACGAACCGTCAACGGTTTTGAATGCGTAGTTCAATGAAGATACTTTGTCGATGTTATCCACTTTGGCAGCATACAGGCTGTCTTCTTTCTGATTCGGTTTCTCACGCTTCAGGTTTACTTCAGTCTTTTCAGTTGCTTTCTTGCCTTCATAATCGAAGTATCCGGCAAGCGGAGCGACTTTGAAGCCTTTGTCGCCTTCAGCTGTCGCAGAAATATAATTTACAGCCTCAGCTGTTTTCGAGAATGCATAAGAAGGAGCACTACCAGTTTCCAGACGTTTAGCCAGATAGAAATAACCGTCAGGATTAGGTTCACCGTAAATCTTTTGCATTACCTTGACCGGTTTATCATTGATAATAACTTCAGCATCAGCCGGGAATACGGTGATTGTAATGGTATCCTGCTTAACTTCGTACTTTCCTGCAGCGATTGCCTGGATATCGTAGTTAGAAAGAGTAGTCGACACTGTAGTTGTTGCTGCAGCATTTAACTCATAACTATATGTTCCAACATCACTTTTTGATTGACCTAATGCAGCCGAAGTAGCCGTATGAACTACCTGCAGTTTGGTTGTACCGAATAATGCCTCCAGCGTCTGGTCGTTCTTCAAAGTACCTTCTGTGATTAGGAGTTCTTTTCCGAAGATGTTCTTCACATTCGCATCGTCATACAAACGTGCGCTGTCGGGAACAGCCAGTGTCAGCGGAGATTGTTTTATCGTCAGAACACCTCCGAGAGAAGCTCCACCGGTAGATATCTGTAGATTCAACTCATAATTCTGAGCTTGTCCACCTTCCAACTGAATGACATGCAAGGTATTTGCTGCTGCCGTTTTAGTTGCAGTCGGGAAAGATACATTCGGCAATACATTCACTTGTGAATTAGTAAAAATAGCCTCCGTTTCATCATTTACGAACCCGCTGAACACAAAGTCTTTGGCAGACCAGGGAGTCGCCGGGTTTTCGTCTCCGTAGAAACGGCTGGTGTCTTTGGCTGCAATGCTCAATGTAGCCTTATTCACTGTCAATGTTCGAGTTATAGTAGCATCATTCCGATTACTGGTAAAGAAAACTACATTCTCACCATTTGCCGTATAGCTAAAATAATCCGAAAGATTATCGGCTACAAACCCAAGAGCCTGTCCGCCCCCGACTGTCGGCGTCGCAGAAAATTTCAATACACTGGCTACGGTAGCACCGTCCTTGAAAGATACGGTTCCATTCAAACCGCTGGCCGTACCGTCCTCTGCTTTCACATACAGATAACTAAAACTACTACCTGTCAAGCCGGCATCGGAAACAACCGTATTCATGTCCTGTCCATAAGTCATCGTTACCGGATCTGCGGCATTGAAACTTACATATATGGTATCGGGAACAGCCGTTTGCGCCTGCATGATACCGCCTGAAACAAGCATCAGGGGAAGCAGCATAAGCTGCTTCCTCGATGTTAATATTGATTTAATATATTTCTTCATACTAAATTAGTTTTACAGGTTACTTCTTAATGATCTTCACTGATTTGAAGGTTCCGTCTTCCAATGTTACATTGAGCAGATAGATACCTGATCCAAACGATGACAGATCAATAACAGATCCCGGTTTGCGAATTACTTTCTGTAACGTACCGTTCATCAACAGCAATTCAACTTGCTTGATTTCAGAAGGAGCGGCCACTGTTACAGAATGGGTAAACAGTCTCGGATATACTTCGATGTAGTCTGTTACTGTGATCTTTTCGTTATCGACAGACAGATATTCGTCGTCTACAAGGAATGTTACCACTACAGGTTCAGCTGCGTTATAGTTCTTGTTACCATGCTGCATAGCTGTAACCGTTACGGTTCCGGAAGTAACCGGAGTCAGAATCCATGCATCTCCAATCTGGTTCACATAGGCTACTGCATCGTTAGACGAATTGAATGTTACAGGAAGTTTACTTGAAGCAGAAGCGGTCAGAATAACATCTCCACCTTCTACGTCGATCACGCTTTCCGGATTCCATGTAATCTTCTGCGAAGCGGCGATAACAGAATATTTACCGTCCACGTAAGAAACTTCGTAGTTGTCTGAAGTATAGTTATCAGAGAATGTGATCGGATAAACTCCTGCATCTGATGTTCTTGTAACAGTCGAGCTGATACGCGGAGCGAAACCAATATCTTTCAACGTCTCACCTTTCACGAAACCTGTAGCTGTATAAGTCAGTTCTTCCAGCTCCTTGCCGTAAACCGATTCCTTATTATCTGCCAGGATCGTCAAAGCAGCTTTGCTGACTTTCAGGAATCCGGAAACATAAGTAACCACATAATTGCGACCGAAGTCCTGTGCCGAATACGGAGTCAGTTTATAAGAACCGGCCTTGCCGTTGTATGCTTCAATACGTACAACCGGAGCCTGTCCCACCTTGAAGTCTTCGCCATTCAGGAAGTCATTCTTATTGTAATCGTAAGCATTCGCATAAGAAGGCAATTCATTGCCGTACTTAATGTCGAAACTGCGGGCAGTTACGGTAACAGCTTTCGGAGCAATCACCATCTTATTCTTAGCTGTGTAAGCATAAGTGACAGAACCAAGTGTAGCCTTCACCGTTACAGTATATACGCCGGCATCTGTCGGAGCATCCTGTGATAACGGATAAGTTGTCGGTACCGAACCCAGCTGGTCACCTTCATAATAGATACTGAAGTCTTTCACTTCTTCACCTGTTTCTACGTCGGTCACCTTCACGCTGACAGTTCTCGGATTGCCATCGTAAATACTTGTTACGTTGGAAACGATCACGTTTACTTTAGCTGCGTCACCTTCCGGAGCGATCACTTTGATCGTACCTGTTACAGGAGTTGCATCTTCGTATGTATCGTCACCGTCTGCATATACCGTGATGGTTACATAATCGTCGCCTTCCGTACGTACATGACCTGTTACAGCATACTTGCCTCTGGCAACTTCAGACAGGATAACACGTTCGCGGTCGTTGCCCGACAGTTCATAACGGATATCATTGATAGACGGCTTGCCGTCAGCTTCCGATTTCAGGTAAGCGGACAACTCAACAGTTTCACCAACCGGTATAACCAGATTACGCTGATCTTCCGGCCAGATGATCGTACGACGGATCTTGTCGATAGACAATGTTCCGTTTTCATGCGTTACTGTATAGTTGCGTGCAACACCTTCTGTCGTGAAATAGATATCATAAGAACCACGTGAATCAGATTTTGCATCCGTAGCGATCTTCGGCATTACCGAGAATACGTCTGCCAGATTTTCATATTCATTATTCTTCAAACCGATATATTCGATTTCAAGATCCGGGTTACCACCGCCATACGGACGGCTATAACTCTTCGCACGTACTGTCAGCGGAGCCTTCGTAACCGTCAGACCTGCATTAACAATAGTAGCACCTGTGATATCGAAGTTCGGAAGCAATGCTGCAATCTGTGCGGCAGCCGAAGAAGTCAGACGTAATTCATACGTACCAACGTCTGTTTTCTTATTGACACCCGACAAATCCAGCCAGCTTGTACGGTTCACATTTTCTGCATTCAGCAATTTGCTGACCTCTGCCTGAAATGCGTCAGATAATTCACCTGTCACAGCGGCATAAACGCCAGCATCTGTTGCATCTTCCCCATATTCACGGGTTACAGAAAGAGTGATAGTCAAATCTGCTGCTGTCAACGGAGCCGGAGTCACAGTTACTTTTGCCTGCGTTTCACTAGCGGTAAACTTAACACCGATAACCGGAGTAAGCATCTCTTTCACCATTGCACCGACTGCACGGATCTGATAGTCTCCTACCGGAGCATCAGCTGCGTAGACACTAATCTCACTCGGCAGAAGCGTTTCGAACAAGTCAATTACATTCTTGTCTGCCAGCAATTTTGCAGCAGTCAGCTTCGGTTCTGTTGCAAATACAAGTTTTGCATTCAGGTCGGAGTCTTTTGTTACCTCTGTACCATATACTTTTGTATACGTATCCTTTGCAGTTTTCACTTCTACGGTTGCCGGAGTCACTTTGAGGTTAGCCAGATCGGTATCCAGCTGGATTTCAAAGTTACCGATAGCAGCCTTCAAAGTAGAAGCGTCTATGATACGGAGTTTGAATGTTCCCTGAGTTACATTATTTTTGATTGAGTCAACCAATACACTGTTCAACGTATTGCCGTGGAACTGAAGTTTATCGTTGCGGTACAATGCCCAGTGCAGTTTATTCGTACTGAACAGCTTATCCCAACGGGCTTTCGTCATTGCAGCGGTCGGGATTTCCGGATCTTCCACCAGGGAAACCAGGCTAAAACCGTAATCATCAGCCGCCAGCGTCAGGTTAGTCAGATCGTAAACAGGAGCACCGCTCATAATCGTCCAGATACCCTTAAGCTCTTTCTCGTTGAATGTCACCACAACACCCGGAGCAACGACTTTCACAGCCTTAACGGCAGTAATAACCTCGGTATCAGGTTCTGTTGTAACTTCCACACCTTCAATTGCATAAACGAAGGTATAGTCGGCAGATGTCAGATCTACCGTATAGTCATATTCGCCGATTACCGGATTCTGTTTATCCAGTTGAGCTTTGGCAGTCACCAGGTCGACAACCAATGTATAGTCACTCTTGATCTTACTTCCGTTCAGAGCCACGATATCATCATAGATCTGCTGAACGATCTGGGCTTTTGTCGCCTTACCGAAGGTGAACACAGCTTTCGCTGCAGTTTCTTCTTCAGCTGTTGCAGCCAGATAAGTAGGCAAAGTAATAGTCAGTTTACGTTGACCGATCTGCACAGAATTCTGTACGTTATGGAAGTTGCTTCCGAATTGATTGTCAAGCAGGAAGTTTGACAACAATGCCGGGTCGAGCACATCCACCCTGTAACCGTAATCACCGTTCTTCGGCATCGTTTCCGTTGCCTCAGCCTGACAATCAGCTGTTGTCAGCATTACCTTGAAGAGGTCGGCCGGATTTTCAAAACAAGCATAACTACTCAACAAACCTTCGTTGGCAGCCAGGAACTGACTGAGGATGTCTGCTTCGATAGCAACCTTGCGTTTTCCGTAACGATAAGAGATATCCGTCGGGAAAGTGAATACAACCGGAGCTGCATTTACGACCAATGTCTTCGCACCGGTTTCTCTTATTTCGATATTATCAGTTACCTTCTGAACGAATGCAACCGAATAAGTATATGTCTTAACAGCGGTTGTTCCTTCTTCTATATTATTAATAGTAACGGTGAAACTCTTCAGAGGCTTAACACCCGTCTTTGTTACCAGTTCAAAGAACTCTTCGTTTGCCGGGTCTTCCAATACAGCCTTCTTTACAGAGTCAAGTAAAGCGACTTTTGTATTGATATCCCTATAAGTCACATTTACTTCCGGCAAAGTGAGCGTACGTTTCGCTTTCACGATGCGGAGAGCCAGTTTCGCAATTACATCATTACCGTCTTTAGTCAGATGGATACTGCTTGGTGCTGTATAATTTAATGTATAGTATTCCGAGAACTGAGTATTTGAACTTGTCACCACTTCGTAACCATACAAGTCGGAAACCTGCGGATAGCTTTCGCCGGCAATACGCACCGGAACATCGCCTGTAGAAGTTTCGTTGTTGATCAGATAGGTCTTCACGCCCCAGTTATTCAGGTCGGGAACCGTTACACGGTCAGCACCTGGAGTCAGTCTGAAGTCACTCAGCAGAGCCAGTGCATACTCATCGGCCGTCTGTCCGAACGGACGTTCCCACAATGGCAGTTGCACATTGATCGGAAGCGGATATTCAGCCAGCGACTGGCCGTTATCGGTCAACCGTACGGAACGGAGATAAGTAGCTGTTGTATAACCGAACAATTCTATCGGGATGATAAGACCTCCATCTTCATTCGTTACTTCAATCTTCTGAATATTATCATTCGGATTGAATACTACCGTATAAGAGTAAAGATCTCTACCGATTGCCGGCACCAATGTTACGCTGGAAATATAAGCCCCCTTCATATCCGGGTTCTTCAAAAGCAGGTCAGCCATGATCGCTTTTTCGATCATTTCATTGGAAGCGCCTTCTTTCTTGAACTCATATTTGTAAAGTTTCACTTTTGCGATCGGACGCGGCGTGATATTTACTGTACCTTCAAACGTTGTCGGGCTATGCGGCTGTCCGTTCACTGTTACTTCAGAGAACAGGGCATCCAGGTCTCCACTTAACGTTACCCGGTAAGTAGCCGTACCCATATTTTCCCTGATACGGGAGTTCGTGATCTGTACATTTTCTATGTACTCAATATTGTACGGATTTGCCATATAGATATATTCGCGAACCTTATCCGCAACCTGTTCCCGGGTCATATCCTTCACATACTGAACGGTATATTCACCGAATGTAAAATTGATCGCCGGACGGGGAACGATAGCAATGCTTTTAGAATAAGTGATCTCGATTGTCGTACCTTTATCAACGATATTGATCCGCTGATTAGTCGGAGTTTCTATTTCCTGCAAGGTTGCGCTCTTCGTGATGATGATCTTATAACCGAACGAATCGTCTGTTTCCGCTATCGCATTTTTATTGCTCAGGTCATTATTGATCAGGCGAACAACGAACGTTTCATTTCCTAAAACGCCGGCATTACGAACCAACAGATCGCTCTTGATACGGCGGATGACCGCATTCGGCAGCATATCTTTTTCGTAGTCGATCTGATAGTTACCCGGATAAATCAAAGAATGGGTGGTTGGCAATGTTGTTACGAATAACAGAGAGTTACTAAACGTACAAACATTTCCATTTACAACCAGATTAGCAGATGAGACATTCCCATTTGTTACAAAATTCAAATTTGTCTGAGCCAGATCACCCTGGACTGTCACTTTATAACCCAGATAGGTGTTATCTGCCATACCGGAAGATACCGTACCACCAGTTACCTCAACCTGAGGAACCAGGTTTTGGTCCACCATCTCCGGATTTATATCCTGAATCAGACGTTTCAGCATCGTAGCCGTAGCAGTGTTATCAGCATAGTCGCCAATACGGATCGGGCTTGAAACAAAATCGGGTAGCTTCACCTGTAACGTGTTTTTCCCAATCGCAATCGCGCTTACAATATCATAGCTCCATTCAGTAGTATTTAAAGAAACGCTTGCTCCACCTACGCCGGCAGAGACATTGCTGCCTGCACCATAATTCGGTAGAAGCACCACGCGATAACTATATACATTACCCGGAACTAACCGCCCCGTAGTTATTTCACTGGTGAAACCATTACCTGAATATATTTTTATCTCGGAAATAAAATCATCGGATGAAGTTATATTATTCCTGATCAGATTCTTTATCCGGTTCAAATTAAGATTGGATGCCGGATCCAGTTCGCCTAAGCCTCCAACCTTTTCCGCAAACACAGGGAATACCGTATTATCGATCGGCTTTTCCTTTACAATCAGTTGCTTGGTTGAAATATAAGAACCTGTCGCCTGCTTGGTACAATTGGTCAAACCGGGTTCATAAGCAAACTGATCTGTCGGAGGAAATGTAATAACCACATCATACTTTCCGGCTTCCAACATATTATTTCCGGTATATTGAGCGGAAACGCCGTCTTTAACCAGAAAAACCGAAGCATCATTAAATGAAACTCCGGGCATATCGAGCACCTGTATTTTAGAATGTAAATCACTAACAGATGTTCCATACACATAATTCCCCCAGTTAGCCGGGAATTTCAAATCACCGACTGCCTGACGGGCTTTGATCTCGATAGCATTTGATACAACTACCTGATCATGATCCAGTTCGCCGAACAGAGTTGCAGGATTTATATTCCCTGTACCGATCGTCCGTTCAAAATTTAACGTAATGGAACTGGTGGAAGTCACTTTAAAAGTGTAGTTATAACTTCCTGCCACCAAATCACCGGTCTGATCCCCACCGTTACCTCTGATAGTAACATCGGATATAATCGCTGCCTGATCACTCTGATCGACAACTCCCTGCAATAAACTTTGGATATGGGATTTTAACTGCTCCGCATTAGCGTCACTGGTTCCTTCATAATATGACAGGACATCTTTTACGGGGACATAAATGTCTGCTGCAGCCGCTTGTGTAATATACCCTCCCAATAGTAGCACGAATATAAGTAGTCGCCTACTCACATCGATCAAGTATACTTTTTTCATACGCTATTATTTTTATTAGTTTATACTTCAATCAATAGATAGTAAGTGCTTATAATCAAGTTATATAACATAATATAAACCCTGACAAAAGAAACTCCGCCAGGGTTTATATCCGCTTTCATTCTTCACAGAGCTAGGGCGGAAGAATTTATATTTCATTACTTTAGTATTAATACCCGCTTTTTCGTCCTCACGGATTAGTTGGTGTCAGGTAGAGGCATTGCAAGCAACACCTCTACTGCCGCCGCGCGGTTATCTATTTTAAATTATTGATTATAAACTTCTTTATATCAATAGTTATTCATTGTCTTACTTAACGACAGCCTTCACTGTTGTTCCATCAACTACTACAACTACGATTCCTGCCGGAGCATTGAATGTAACATTGTCGGAATTGATTGTCGTGTTAGCAATTGTCTGACCCAATACGTTGCTGATGACAACATTCTTGTTAGCAGCATTCAGGATCGTTACCTTACCCTGGCCACCCAGAACTGTTACGTCAGTTGTATTGATAGATTCGTTGGATACCGGATCATGCTCGTCAGCTTCATCGAAGTAGATGTCACCTGTAGAGGTAGCAGTCTTAGATGTAGCGAAGTCATAATAATCTTCCGACGGAATCATTTCTTCACCTCCTACACATTCGTTGAATGCACGTACACGTGCCGTGTAAGCAGTTTGCGGGATCAGGTTATGAACAGCTATTGAAGTGGATGTTGCAGAAACCTTGAACGATTCTTCACCGTCGAAGTTGATATCATCCTGCCATTCGTAATATGCTGTAGGCAATGAACCTACTTCTGTTCTCCAGTCACCTGTATTGAACTCGCCACCGTTGATAGGCATACCCGGAACAGGTTTTCTAACCATCCATGTTGCAGGAGTATCGAACAGATAGATATCGATCTGATGTGCATCTGTCTGGAATCCTTCCATCAGGCGGATCGTATATTTAACCGGTTTCGTGATGTCTGTAGTCAGTTCCATGTTGTCCATCTGGTGGGCAATCGGAGCATAACCCCAGTTTCTGTCGATCGGCTGCGTATTACCCTGCAATTCGAAGTTGTCTACACTTACCTTAGTTACTTCTTTCTGCGGTTTACCTGCTGCATCTGTATATTCTTTAGTTACTTCCAACCAGTAGTTAACTTTGTTATCACGGTGGATAACATCACCTGTTGCGTTGAACAATTCAACCCAGATAGTCTTGCTTGCATCGTCAGCACGTACTTCAGACATAAATACATCTTCAGAAGTGTACTTCGGAGTGAAGCGACCTACAGCAACCTGATAGTACTGAGCACCCGGAGTGGCTGTCCACTTGATACGAGCATCGCTACCACCTACGTCACCTGGTTCCATATCTTTAATATACGGCATTTCAAGACCGGCAGTGAATGCCAGCGGCAAATCCTTCTGTACATCACATACAGCCGACAGAGACAATGCGTTTTCTACGTCGCAAAGATCTTCTACATTCGGAGTTGCACGAACATCGATCTTAGCAGCAACGTCACCACGAAGAACATTGTTCACCAGGTCGTTTTCACCACCCTTGAATGTATAAGGATTTTCTTCTGCTGTTGCAGCCAGTTCCATAGATTTCTCACGGATGAACAGTTTTACTTCTTTTGCTTTGTTTGTTCCGAATGTGAACAAGTCAGAAGCACTCAACAAGTTGATTTCCTGTTCTATCTTAGATTCTTCACCACTTACAGTAGTACCGTAATGAGGCAGGTCACGACCCTGGATATAGAATACAGAATCTTTAGAAGCACCACCATTTACAACACCGAACTGGAAGGCATCAATCTTATTCTTACCGGCAGCGTCAGAACTGAACCATACTTCAGGAACTTTCACGTCACCCTTGATACCGGCAGTCAGCGTATCGTTTACATTGATTCCGTAAGGAGCCCAAACACCCAGATGTGCCCATCTTTCGTCGTTAACAGTCAGATTATGTTTGTAATCATCCAGGTCGAAGAAGTATACGCGGTTATACTTTTCTACGTCGGCACCATGCTGTTGCGGAGCCAGACGGATAGAGTCTTTCGCATAGTAACGAGCCCACATGCCCTTTTCAGAACCACTGGTAATCGTATCGATAGTCATTTCAATACCGTTACGATCTTTCGGATCGAACTTAGCAGAAACGAGAGCCAATACTTCACCGTATTTGTTCGGAGAAATCTGAACCATAGTACCTACTGTATCTACTCTACCATAAGCCTCACCGTTCATGTCGCCCAGAACTGTTACTTCATATTCGAATGCGCCTTTCTTGTTAGAGAATACCTCCATGTCAACCGGATCAACGATGTTCAAACCTGCGATGATGAACTGACCGTCGCGTACCGGATAGCAAGTATTTACATAACGGGTCTTGTAATCCTTACGGAACATTTCGTTATAGATGAAGTTAGGAGCAGGAACCCAGTTTTCACTTGAACTGCTGGAAGAATTCAAAGTTGGCAGACTACCGCCACCACAAGTGTTGCAAGAACCGAACTGCTGAGTCAGGAATGAATAGAAGCTGGTATAAGAACCGATCACTTTATCTGCATTCATTGTGGTTACCAAACCTCTGTCGGTAGTACCGAATGTATAGAATTCGTTCCATCCCTTATTGTTAGCTGTAGTTGCACCGAACTGAGCTACATGGTGGAAGATATTAGGAGTACCTTCGAAACAAGAGTTCCAGCTTTCAGCAACGATCGGAACCAGGTTCACGTCATTGTAAGGAACATACTTAACAGTCATGTCAAGACCTGTTTCTTCTACATACTGTACTGCATAGTCGTCATCCAGGTCAACCTTGTAAACCAGAGTATCACCAACGCTCATACCGATAAACTTACCGAATACGGCACCGTTATATTCTTCGATCGGTTTTTCCTGAGAACCTTTCTTCACATATACTTTTGCAAAATCAAGGCTTTCTGCAGAGAACATGAATGCATTTGTATGATAAACTGCATCGTCAATGCCTTCAGTCTTAGAGAATTGTTCTTTGAAGATCTTGATAGAAGCAACTGTACCACCTTCTACATCAGGTTTCAAACCTGTAGCAAATACCTTCACAGTGTGAGGTCTTGACTCATATTTGTAACCATCCCACTCATCGTACGGAGCGAAGAAGAAGTCCTTACGGTCGATCTTTTCAAAATATTTCAATAATTCAGAGCTCATTACGCCCATAGCGTGGCTTAACAGAGACTGGTCGGTATCCTGGAACCATACGAATGTATTGTTACCGAAGATCTTGATCGGGCCTGAGTAAACTGCATCACCTACTTTGTTGATCAGATCCTGACCGCTGTAAGTATAAGTCGTACCAGACAGTACATCTTCATTTACATTATATCTTGCAACAGAAGCATCGTAAACCAGACGCGGAGCGATTGTATATGTTTCATTTACATATTTAGACTCGTCGTCACCGATGTTTACATCACCACGGTGATATTTAAAGATTGCATTGATACTGATGATATTCTTGTTGATATTACCGTCACAATCAATTACATCGACTTCTGCATAGTTACCAACTTCTTCAGGACCGTCTTCGATACAACAGTCAGGGCAACCATTTGCTTCCAACCATGTTTTCCAATCGGTATAGCTATATCCGTAAAGAGACATAGGCAAGAAACGTCCTTCGTAATAAGTTGAATCCTTCTTACCTTCTTCATTTATGAAGACGATCTTCCAACCCTTAAGATTCACATCGTCATCATAACGGCCTGTTGAATGCTTCGGAGCTTTGGTACGATTTTCCAACGTCAATCCACCGAACAGATCTTCCGATAAAGTATAATTGTCTGTACGACCGATTACCGAATTAAAGTAAGGTAAGTTCTTGAAGCTAACCTGTGCAGTCTTGAAGTCCAGATATTCGTCGAAATGAAGATCGTTCAATTCGCTATATTCAGGAATAGAAGAACCCTGAAGTTCGTAACGAGCTGTATCTGAAGCTTCAGCTGTGATTGTAGACCAGATATAATTATCCTTGTCAAATGCTTTTACTTCTTGCGGAGCAAAGTAGTAAGTGAAACGAGCGCTTGATTTGCAATCGCGGTCTTCTGTAGCATCCGTCTGAACGAAGAATTCGCGAGGAATCAGATAAGTAACTTTCTTATCCTTACCAGGTGTACCTGTTCTACCGATCTTACCGTCAGCAACCATCTGATCCAAAGAAATCCAACCCTGAACTTTTGTCAAATCACCTTCCTGAGAAATTTCCATTTCATCAGCTATAAATGGATATTCAACATTCAATTCGTAATATGCCAGTTCTTCTTTCGGATCTCTGTCTGCTGCATAAAGACCATCACGATCAACACCACTGAAAGTAGCCGTATATTCATTGTTAGTCTTATTATTTTCATACAATGTGTTCCAGAACTCCACATTTGTAACCAACGTGTCAGCAGCACAAGCTGTATTACGTCCGGCACCCGCTTCAAACACTTTCGTATTTGCAGCACCAAAAGCAACATCAGGACGATTGAACGCCAAACGAGCATTTGTAAATACTGTCAACGGTTCTGTGTTCTTTGAGCCTGTAGAAGAAACTGCATCGTCAGCAACCGATTTAGCTCCTTTGAACATAACAAGAATGATCTTGTTATCCAGAGAACCTTGTTGCCAGGAATTAGCATTTGTATTATCAGCATCAGAAACATGTGCTTTAATATGATGTGTATGCGCTGTAGCTACTTCATGATTGCTTGCCGTGAAAATTGCACGGTCACTAACCATCTGACCAACATATTCACCAGACATATCATAAACATATACGTCATATGTCCAGTCGATCTTACGATTTACCAAATCAACATTACCAAAAGCACGAACGTCCATTTCAACGCTTTCAACGCCTGTCAAGCCTTTAGTGCTATACAGGAAGTCTACACGTGAACTGGCTGTCTGATTCTGATAAATACCCAAACCCGTATTGCCTTTATCATCTGTAAATTTCAGATATTCGGCAGTGTTCATTTCTTCGTGATTCTTAATATCCGAATAAGCCATTTCCAGATACTTTCCGGTAAAAGGCTTCAAATAGTTTGGAGTATCACTGTCATCCAGATTGAAGAAGGTCACGAAAGCACCGTTCATTAAACCTGCATTCATCTTTGTGAAATCGATCAACGACTCATAGTTACCATAAGAAGTTGAATTAGCTTCCCAATGATTGTGTACATTCACCTTGTCGAGTGGCTTGAAATTATACAAACCTTCACCAACCAGTGTCGATTCGTCATCCCACGCAGCTTCGGTGCTCACACCATCATACCATTTCGCTTTTATATTAGCATAGTCCGCATCTGCTGCATTCAGCATCGGAGACAAGCCATAAAAAGCCATAGCACATAAAAGAGCGGCCGACCCGCCTTTTACCAAAGTACTTTTTCTCATACGTAAAACATTTAATTAATAAAATTATGATCTATACTCAAATTGACTATTTTTCGTCCATTTAGCTCATTTCAACCGCCTAAACCCGTAGGACACAAGAAAAAGCATTTCAGGGGAACTGTTAAATGCCTGTATATAGGCATCTTTTTTACTCATCGATTACCGATTTGGCGAGTTTAAACGTTCCTTTTTTCTCGCCACGCGTTTAAGATTCTTTTACTTTTGTAACAGGAAGTGGGTATTTTGTCCTTGTTTTCGTATCGTACTGATAAGAAAGCAGATAGAAAAGTGAAAAAAGTTCTGAAAAGAATTGCAGGTTCAAAAGGAATGCGTATTTTTGCTGCAAGAAAAAAAGGAACGTTTTTTTTAGTCATTCGAAATTCGACCTCCGCCCTTGATTCATATTCCACACAAAGGATTCAGCCTATTTGTTAAAGCATCTTTTTTTACTCAACGGGAGTGTTCTGTAAGTACATAAAACTAACGTACCTGTACTTTAATATTAATAAATATATATCCAAAATTATCCATACCTCCAAGCAGTATAATAAAAAATTATTTGCATTTATATAAATGTAATATGCACACTATGACTACATCTCCCGATTATCATTTTGTCACCTCCCATCAAATAAATCAGTTCAACATGCTAACGGAGATATGGGTTGGTTCAAGATTTGTCAGTAACCAAAAGATCAAGGGAAAAGTAGGTTCAACGATTTCTATAATCGGAAAACAACTATTTCCGGAATCAAATACAAGAGTCTATAATATAAGTCTGTTTGTTATCCGATTCGCCCTCCTTATGAATTGCAGACTATTGCCTTCAGCTTTCAGATGTTCTGGATAGAATGTTTTTCAATATGTCCGGCTGAAGGGAGGAAACTGCTAAAAAATGTATACGAGAATTCAAGGTTAAATAGCTGCCGGCAAAATAGAAGACTTTTGTCTTCAAATATATACACTTGTTATCCCAAAAGCAGTCTTGACAATTCGGAACATCTATGCTTTTGGGACGGATAACTTCCCGCCGGCCAACGGATAACTATTCGTTGGCGAACGGATACCTACTTATCGGAATCTACTTCCTGTGTAAGGCATCCTTCAGGCGGATCCGCTATTTTTCAATCAGTTATCTATCCTGAAATCTGAAAGGTGAAGTTTGAAAACTTTATTGGAGGGCAGTTTACAGAACGATGGACTCGCTCAATGGAGGTTAAAAATGAATCTCTTTCCGTTCCGGCAATGCCGGCATCAGTTATCGTTACCTGTCATCCGGCAATGTGACTTTTTAAATTAGTTCTTTCATCTCTTATAAATAGACAAAGGAGGTACTGTTACATACCTCCTTACCTATTGTCTCTTAAGTGCTTACCCTGTAAAGTTACCCTGTACACCCTAGTCGGTTAGGGTGTACACCTCATCCCGCTACCCTGTACACCGTAGTTGGTTACCCTGTACACCGTATTCAATTCCTCCGTACAGGCCAGTAACACTAACTAACTACTAATAAACTAGTTGATAGTAGCTTTTAATATAATAGCCAGTAACCTATGAGAGAACATTCGATGACAATTTCACCACGCTGACACAACTGTTATGCACAACTGTTGGCAAACATACGAGCTATGAATGGTTCATTTATTATCAAATGTGAGCTATATTTTCTTACTAAAGAACCAGGAGAAAAGAACATAAAAAAAATTACCTGTTGTTTTATACAAATCACTTTCGTACTTTTGTAAGCTACTATAGAGATAAAAATGAAACAATATTTAGAATTGCTGAATCGCGTATTAGCCGAGGGAGTGAGGAAGGAAGACCGTACAGGTACCGGTACACAAAGTATTTTCGGCCATCAAATGCGATTCAATCTGGAAGAGGGATTTCCTCTGCTTACGACGAAGAAGCTGCATCTGAAGTCTATCATTTATGAATTACTCTGGTTCCTTCAAGGGGATACCAATGCAAAATATTTGCAGGAACATGGAGTGCGTATCTGGAATGAATGGGCAGACCCCGACGGGAACCTGGGACATATCTACGGTTTCCAGTGGCGCTCGTGGCCGGACTATAAAGGTGGTTCTATCGACCAGATCAGCGAAGCTGTCGAAACGATCAAACATAATCCGGATTCCCGACGGATCATTGTCAGTGCCTGGAATGTGGGTGACCTGGATAATATGAACCTCCCGCCTTGTCATGCGTTCTTCCAGTTTTATGTGGCGAACGGACGCCTGAGTTTACAGATGTATCAGCGCAGTGCGGATATATTCCTGGGCGTACCTTTCAATATTGCTTCTTACGCATTATTATTACAAATGATGGCACAAGCGACAGGACTTATAGCCGGAGATTTCGTTCATACGCTGGGGGATGCTCATATCTATAGCAATCACCTCGAACAGGTAAAGCTTCAGCTTACCCGCGAACCGCGTCCTCTTCCCCGGATGGAAATAAATCCGGACGTAAAAAACATCTTCGATTTCAAATACGAAGATTTCAACCTGACCGGTTATGACCCGCATCCCCATATCAAGGGAGAAGTGGCGGTATAGGGAATTGAAAATTTAGAATTGAAAATTAAAGAGAGAGTATACACATTACTAATAAATCGATAAGTTTATGAGTACTATTTCAATCATTGCCGCTATTGCAGAGAACAATGCGATTGGTAAAAACAACAAGTTGTTATGGCGTCTGCCTGCCGATATGCGACGTTTTAAAGATTTGACAACCGGCCACGCCGTAATCATGGGACGTAAAACGTTCGAATCTCTGCCCAAAGGACCGCTTCCAAATCGGAAGAATGTAGTCCTGACCACTTTACCGGAAGCTGGTTTTGTAAACTGCTTCGCCTGCGAATCAATGGGTTCGGCACTGGACATCTGTGAAAAAGAAGATGAAATATTCATCCTCGGCGGTGCATTGGTGTATCGTCAGGCTTTACGCATCGCAGACAAAATGTACATCACCCGTGTACATGGTGAGTTTAAAGATGCCGATACTTTCTTCCCGGTCGTAAACTGGGATTTATGGGAAGAAGTGGAACGCCAGGAATTCCCGGCTGATGCAAAACATGCTTATCCGTACACATTCCTGACTTACGTTCGCAAGAAATAATATCATTCCGTATTTGGGTTCATATAGTAAGGTCGTATGACTTATATACTATATGAACCCATTTTCTTTTGCATTTGTACTCATAGAAAAAGCCAAATAGATAGTTAGTCTTCTCAAAAAACCGTACCTTGCGTTCAATATAAAACGATCAAGCAAATTACACATATGAAAAACATATTACTGTTTGCTCTATTGCTGATCTGCTTATTTTTCTCTTGCCAGAATGACCAAGAGACCCGAAATCAGATCGACCGAGCAGAAAAACTAGTCAAGGTTAATCCGGATAGTGCCTATACATTATTAAATAATATGGCTATCCCCGATAATTTAAACGACAAATTATTTGCTCGCTGGTGTATGATATACGGGCAAGCGGCTGATAAATTATACAAAGACATGCCGTATGTGGAACAACTTACCCGCGCTTTAGAATGGTATAAAAAACATGGAACTATGGAACAGCAGGCTTGGATCGGATTATATCTGGGACGATCGTACGTAGAAGACAAGCTATATCTGCCGGCAACAAATACTTATTCGGATGCATTGGATATTGCACTGGAAGGAGAAGCATATAATGTTGCCGGATATATTTGCAGCTATATAGCCGATCTGTACACTTATACCAGCCAAATATCTGAAGAACGACGTAAGTTTGAAGAAGCTGCGGATTATTTCAAAAAAGCAGGAAATATACGAAGTTATGCTTTGGCATTACGGGATATTGCTAAAACATGGGCTTTCGAAGATTCATGTTCATTAGCTTTAAACTATATGCTAAAAGCTGATTCTATTATCACCGACTTGAATGATTCAGTAGGAATGTCTTCTATAGCCAACGGATTAGGGAATATTTATGAAACAATGGAAGATATAGAAACAGCAAAAAACTATTTGTTAAGATCAATACGCTATGATACATCAGAAATTACCTCTACTTATTTAGCGCTAAGTTGCCTCTTTTATACTAACTCAGATTTGGACTCTGCCCGTTACTACTTAAAGATGGCTGACAGACCATCAACCAATAAATATATATCTAGTGATAAATTCTATATAGGCTATTTAATAGAAAAAGAGGCTAATAAAACAGAAAAAGCATTACAATATTTGGAAAAACACAAAGAAGCACTAGATTTACTATACGATAAAGAAAAACAAGTTGACATTATAGATGCAGAAAAACGGCATAATCTCTCAATATTGCTCAACAAAAATAAAGAATTACAAATTAGCAAATCGTTTTTATTATATACAACCGTCATTATTATCCTTATCCTCAGTCTAATTTATCAAAACCGGGATAGAAAAAGATTGAAGAAAATAAATGAACAACAATTATTACTGGAAGAAAAAGAGAACCGATTGAAAGAGTTAAATGAGGAAATGTATGAAAAAGGAACAGAACATGAAAACTCCGAATTGATTAGGCAAGAGATAGACCTAGTCCGACAAGAATTGGTCATATTAAGGGATGAGAAATTTCAGACAAGCATAATTGTCAAAAAAATCAAGAAGCAATGTCAGAAAGTTGACTCCGAAGGCAAAAATATTTTAACACTTAAAGATTGGAAAAGATTAATCATCCTGATCAAATCTATTTACCCTAATGTCAAAACATTTATGGAAAAAAACACATTCAATCTGACAGATACAGAAATAGAAGTTTGTTATCTCAGTTTTTTAAAAATAGGACTAAACGAAGAAGCTATTCTCTTAAATATTAACCCAGACTCAGTCAGTAAACGCAGATTCAGAACTCGACAAAAACTTGGCCTAGCCAATAATGAAACAAGCATTTACGACTTTATACTAAAGTACTAATTTACAATAACATACAAACCGATTTGTCCTAATAAAAAAAATCACAAACTCTCTACCATTCATTAAGTAATTAATAATCAACGCCTAACAAAAATCCTCCATATTGGTATTGTCCATGCCAATATGGAGGATTCTTATTATTCCAGTTGCAACATATCATACATTTGCATCAAAATTATAACAAAGTATGAATACAATTAAATTATGGAGCCTGGCAATAGCACTTATGCTAACGTTCCCTTGTTATGCCAAAAAACATATAAAGGTTGAAGGTAGATGGGCACAAAGGGCCAAATCCAACACCTGCCAATATCCAATCCAAGCATGGGTAGAAGACAGTAATAAAGACCTATTGCTGGAATTCTCTACTAATTTAGGGACAGTACAAGTTACCGTAACAAATCAAGAAGGGAACATTGTATATATACAATCTGTAGAAACAAATTCCATGTCCTCGACGACTATTTCTTTAAATGAAGAAATTAAAAACGGATACGTATTATGCGTAACAGATGGAACAAATACAGTCTATGGTAAGATTTTTATTTATTAATCACTTAATTATATTTATATGAAAAGCTTAATATCAATTATTAGCACCTGCTTAATCTCAAGCATGTTATTTTCTTGTGAACAGAATGCATTTTTAGATGAAGGTGCATCAGGTAATGTACAAACAAAATCTACCCAAACCATAGATACTCCGTATTTGGTTGAAGCAGATGGGGCTCTAAATTTCAGATCTGCCGAAGATTATTTTGCTATAACAGATTCATTATCCAAGCTAACTGAGTCAGAATTCAGAGACTGGGAAATAGCTAATAACTTCAAATCATACAGAACTTATACAAATAATATTATAAGTAAGTTTTATGAAGCAATAGAAAACGATGATAATCAAGAAGCCACAAATATATTAACTAAAAACAAAGATTACATTTATATCACAGAAGACAGCATCGCCCGTCCCATGATTAAATCTTTAAACTACCAAAATATCACTAATCAAAATGGTATTTTTTATTTGAATGGAGTAAAGAATATTGTAGACAGAGAGTTTATATCTTTAGAAACATCTTATAAATCAAAGAATATAAAAAAAATAGCATATGTTACCCCAATAGGCATTCAGACTAGAGACGAACAAAAGCAATACAAATTACTTTCATACACAAAAGAAGATGGAACAAAAAGAGCCTATGCAGAATGTTACCTGATAAAGAACATCGCATTTCAGGACACAGAAGGAGCTAACCAAACAATGATTCAATTTCAAATCATTGTTGATGGAAAGAGGAAAAAGCCTGCTGGTTGGAAGAATTACACAACTTCTTATGCCGTAGAAGATATAACCTGTGTCTTTAACGAAATTCCTAAAACACTATATCCTAACGGTACAGTTGCAACATATGGTGTAGTTGAATTCATTCATTCGGCTCAAGAGCGTTTAGGTAGTGGAAAGTCAGGCATATATCTCGCAAACCTAATGGAGTTTTCTGTTAAAAACTTAACAAAGCCATTATACGAACCGACATGTATTCATTTCAAAGCTGTAACGGGAGGCACTAACCCGGAAGGAGTTGGATATAATTACCATGCAGGCAATTATAGTGATATGGATCATAATATAACAGGTGACAAATTAAATACTAAAATTTGTCCAAATCATAAGAATGTCTTAAATAGATAATATCATCTTAGGAACTATAGGTCAACTAAACTTATAGTTCCTGAATTTAATCGGTTCAGTAATCATATTCAATAATCATCATATGAAAATAAAAATACTTATCATTTCCCTCCTGACATTTTTGGGAATAGGACAATCACAGGCACAACTCCGGATAGGAGCGGAAACCGGTGTAAATCTATCGAGTGTAAAAGTGAAAGGCAACCATGCACAGATCATGCCAACCGGAGGTATCACTCTCGACTATACCTGCAATAATGGAGTATCTGTCATAACTGGTATTCATTACACAATGAAAGGAGCAAATAGCATTTTAGCCGATAATTTCAGAAAAGAACTGATGGTACGTTTAGGTTATCTGGAATTGCCGGTTATGGTTGGATACCAGATTCCTTTAGCTCCTAAAATAAATATAATACCTTCTTTTGGTGCTTATTTTGCACTAGGAATAAACGGATATGGAGAAATCGGTGCAAATTTTGCTCAAACCGGAATTGGTAATACAGATGGTATATGGGATAACCCTTTTAAGGAATTTAATCTTAAGAATGAAGCGCAAGAAAAAATAAAACCATTTGAACGTTTCGACACAGGTTTGCGCTTTGGCTTAAGTGCGGAAGTATATCAATTCAGCCTATCACTGAATTATGATCTAGGCCTGACAAACATGTGGGATGGATACCCAAATGATCAACTTGTTTCCCAGTTGAAAAACAGAAGTATTGCAATCAGTATCGGATACAAATTTAATTTATAACATGGCTTCACCAAATACTACAAGTAAATTTAGAAATGATTGATCTATTGCATATAGTACAGATAGTTTCCTGTTCACGAGGGCCTCATAAATGTTTTTGACGCCCTCGTGAATGTTTATGAGGACGTCGAAAACAATAACCTTCCTATAGAAATCCTGAACCTTACACCTCCTCATTACTTATTACCACGCCAATTCATTATTACACCTTATTAACAAACAGTTTACATCTTTTTACCCTTTCTTTGTATCTATATAGCAAAGAACGTTGTTTAACATGTAAACCCATATAGATATGAAGATAAAAGCGATTATTGTTTCCGCCCTGATACTATGCTGTATTTCAGCGGTTATCATGTATACAAATGCGGCACAACCTAAAAATGAAAGCAAAATGATTACCGAGGCTATTCAAGGTAAAAATACACCGCAACTCATCAAAGCGCTGATCAGCCGGATGAAAGAACAACTGGATGTGAATGACGATGACTTCCCCGAACTTATCAAGGAAGTGGAAAACTATGCGGCCGAATGTAAAGAACCGGCTTCTACAGCCGTACTCCATTCGATGGTTGCCGAGATGTACAATCAGTATTATACGATGAACCGCTGGAAGATTAATCAACGGACCGACCTGGCCGGATACGTTCCCGAAGATATCCGCGAATGGACTTCAAACCTTTTCACGAATAAGATAAAGGAAGAATTGACCGCATCCCTGCAACCGGCAAAACTGCTGCAGGAAACACCGGTATCCGATTTCAAAGCCATACTGGAGACAGGAAAAGACACGCCTGCCCTACGCCCTACATTATATGACTTTCTGGCGTTCCGTGCTCTTGACATCGCTCCTTCCACAGAGATATATGAAGAACTTATTGCCTATCTGAACACGCAACCGGACAAAAAAGCAGCCATGCTTGCCAACCTGGACTACCTGAGATTCAAATATACCACCCGCTATTCCGAACAGGCAAGAGATAATTATACCTCCGCATTGGATAGCCTGTTAGCCATCTACGGTAATAAAGATTATTCCGTGGAAATCATTGCCGCTAAACTGAATAACGGATTTTACGGATATGGAACAGAAGCCAATATAGATTCTCTGAAAGCTGCCGAGTACGAACTTTGCAAAGAAACAATTGCCCGCTTTCCGAACTATGAACGGATCGGCCTGATAAAAAACAGGCTGGCCAATATGCAAAACCCGTTCCTGCAAGTCAACACAGACAATACTGTATATCCGGGGAAAAAACTGACTCTAAAACTCACATATCAAAATATCCGGCAGATTACCGCCCGCATATACAAGAGTTTGAAAACTCCGCAACAGACACTTAATTATAATGCCCAGGATACTGCAAACAATTTGGGAACCCTGGTCAAAGAAGTTACTTTTTCATTAAAAGTACCGAATACCTATACCGAGCTGGATACGAACCTCGTCATCCCGATGGACCAGACAGGATTGTATGAGTGTGTTATTACTGCTCCCGGAACGAATCTGAAAACGAACAATCTATTTGAGGTAAGCCGTCTGGCTGCCGTTTCACGCAGTATGCAAAATGGAAATACGGAAGTATTGGTGACCGATTATTTAAGTGGCAAACCAATCACTGATGCCTCAGTAACTTATTATTCGGGAAAACGCCGTGAGATGCAACCACAGGGAACCGTAAAAACAGATAAAGACGGCATCGCTGTCTTTCCACATAAACGCGATATGATGGCTTATCAGGTGGGCCGTCCGGGAGATTCACAAACAATGCTGACAGCCGTTTATCCGAACGGACGACGGGAAATCAGCCAGACAAAACGTCCGGAACTGGCCTTGTTTACAGACCGCGGACTTTACCGCCCGGGACAAAATCTGTATTTCAAAGGAATCGCTTATACAAATACAACCGACAAGCCTCATGCCATCGAAGGCGAAACGTTCAAAGTAACTCTCAGGGATGCGAACTGGAAAGAAGTGGCCACCAAAGAGTTCAAGACGAATAAATTCGGTTCTTTCAACGGAGAATTCACTTTGCCTCAGCAAACCCTTGGAGGAATGTTCACGCTGTCTACCGAATATCAAAGTGTAAATTTCCGTGTAGAGGAATACAAACGTCCCACTTTCTTCATTGATTTACTTCCCGTAAAAGGTGAAATTACGTTCGGCGACCTGGTGACAATCCAGGGAAAGGCACAGACTTTTTCCGGTATCTCCCTGCAAAGCGGAGAGATTACTTATCGTATCAACAAACGTCCCTTCTGGTTACGTAGCTACATTAGTAGTTTTTCTAACGAACAAGTAGCAGAAGGACAGGTTACTGTGAACAGCGACGGGACATTCTCTTTCAGTTTCCGTCCGGAAAAATCAAGTAGCAATCTCCCTGCCTATCAAAGTTATCTGGTCACAGCCACATTAACCGACAGCAATGGTGAAACCCAGGAAGCGACTTCCGTATTCTCTGTCGGGACATCAAGTATTGTCCTGAATACCGACCTTTCCGGACAGCTCGACAAAGATTCTGTAAAGGCTTCCGTATCGGCACAAACACTGAACGGTGAAAAAATAACAGTGAATGGGACTTATACGATAAACAGATTGGGTGACACCGAAAAACCGTCCAAATACGGAATCATTGAATACGAAGTAAAAGAACAGGTGGCAACCGGTAATTTTACATCCGGTAAAACGATTGATAAAAATGTATTCGCCAAACTAGCTTCCGGCCGTTATCAAATCAAGCTGGATGCAAATGATTCACAAGGACGTCCGGTCACTACAAAGCAGGATTTCATCCTATATAGTTTACGCGATAAAAGACCGCCGGTATTCATGCACACCTGGATGTTAGATGAAAAAGTCTGGTGTCTTCCCGGTGAAGAGGCGAAGATATTGTTTGGCACATCCGACAAAGATACACATATTTTATATGAACTTTACCAGGACAACAAATGTATTTCACGCAAACGCATCGTACTGAGTAATGAAAACCATCTCTTCCGTATCCCATTCATGGAAAGCTACGGAGAAGGAGTCGTGGCACAATTTACCTTTGTAAAAGACGGCAAATTATATACATCACGAACTGATATTAAACGCCAACAACCGAACCTCTCTTTGGCAATCAAACCGATTACCTTCCGTGACCATTTGCTACCCGGCAATAAGGAGACATGGAAATTCAGGATTTTAGATGCTGACTCCATGCCTGTTATGGCAGAAATGCTGGCCAGCATGTACGACGCGTCGTTAGATAAGATATTACCGTCCGGTTCCTTCAGCTGGAATTTCGACCCGAGAAGATATTTCTACTTATCTGCCCCCTCTTTCAACAGAGGCATCAGCATGGATGATAAGACAGCTTATAAATCAGAAGAGTCGAAAAATGTCAATGTTCCGGATTATCAATATGACCGCTTGAATTGGCAAGGAATCATGAATTTCAGAAACCGGGGAATGTATGCCGGAGGTATCATGATGAAGTCGGCAGCCCCTATGGCCGCTGCTGAAGCACAGGTTATCGGTTACAGAACGAATGACGCTGCAACCGCTACCGGAAATGTAGAAATGGTTGCAGACGATGAAGTAGAGGAATCAGGCATGACCGTCTTCTCTCTGGCAGACGGAGCTCCGGCTGAAAAAGGAATGTCAGAGCAGCAAGTTGTCCAGATACGCGAAAACTTCAACGAAACAGCCTTCTTCTATCCGTCATTACTGACGAATGAGGAGGGAGACGTCATGGTACAGTTCACGTTACCGGAAAGCAATACGACCTGGAAGTTCCAGGCACTGGCCAATACGGAAGACTTGAAATACGGCATGCTGACCAAAGAAGTCATCAGCAGCAAACCGTTGATGGTATTGCCGAACCTGCCACGCTTCATGCGCCAGGGTGACGAAGTATCCGTCAGCACACAGGTTATCAACAATTCAAAAGCGACTATCAACGGACGTGTCAGTCTTGAATTGTTCGACCCGGCAACCGACCAACCGGTTATCTGCCTGACCAAATCACAAAAGCCGTTTACCTTGTCTGCCGACAGCATCACCACCGCTTCATGGACCTTCCGCGTACCGGAGACCACCAATCTGATTGGTTGCCGCATCGTAGCAGATTCCGAATCCGGCAGTGACGGTGAACAACATTTAATTCCGGTTCTCTCCAACCAAATACTGGTAACGGAAAGCACACCTTTCTACCTGATGGAGAACGGAGAAAAACAAATCCGGTTGTCAGGAAAGAATGGAACGGACAGCCGTAATCCGTTCAGAATGACATTGGAACTGACAGGCAATCCTATCTGGTACGCCGTACAGGCTTTGCCTACGCTTACCCAACCGACAAATGACAATGTCATTTCCTGGTTCGCCTCTTATTATAGCAATACGCTGGCTAATTATATCGCAACAGCCAATCCGCGCATCCAAAAAGTAATCAGCCAGTGGAAGGCACAGGGCGGAACCGCTTCTACCCTTTATTCAAATCTCCAGAAGAATCAGGAGCTGAAGAATATCCTGCTGGAAGAAACTCCCTGGGTGCTGGCAGCCGAGAATGAAACGGAACAAAAGCAGCGTTTATCCCTGTTGTTTGATATGAACCGGGCAGCACAACAACGCGAAGTAGCCATGCAACAAATAGTAAAGCTACAGAACGAAGATGGCGGATGGAGCTGGTTCAAAGGTTTCCCGGCAAGCCGTGAAATAACGCTGTCTATCCTGAAAGGCATGTCACAGTTGGTTGAAATGAGCGCCGTACAATACGGACAACAGGAAAAGGAAATGCAGATGAAAGCGCTCAAATACCTGGACAAACAAATGCAGTCCGATTATGAAAGCCTGCAAAAGAACAACAAGAAATGGCAGAGCAGCGTTCCGAACGCATTGCAACTCGAATTTCTCTATGTCCGCAGTGCTTACCGCGACATTCCGGAACTGGGTGATACCCGCGAAGCAATCCGTTTCTATACAACGCAGGCAGAAAAGACCTGGAGCGAACAATCCCTTTACGGAAAAGGCGAAATCGCCCTGCTGATGTACCGCAACGGCAAAAAAGAAGTTGCCAATACGATATTGGCCTGGTTGCGCAAAACAGCCACCACGACCGCCGAAAAGGGAATGTATTGGGCCAACAACCGGAGAGGTAACAGTTATTTCACTTCGCCGATCGACACTCATTGTCTGCTGATGAAAGTGTTCAATACCTTATCGCAAGACAAGAAAGACACTGACCGCATGAAACAATGGCTGTTGAATCAGAAACGTACGCAGAACTGGGAATCTGTTCCTGCAACGCTGAATGCCATCTACGCATTAATTCTGACCGGAAACGACTGGCTGAATGAAAATAATACCTGCACCGTAACATGGGGCGGCAAAACATACAGCACAGCTGAAGGTGAAACAGCAACCGGTTATCTGAAGGTGGTACTGGATGAAAAAGAAATTTCTTCCGGTAGTAATTCCATTTCCATTCGGAAGGAAGGAAATACACCTGCCTGGGGAGCCGTTTACGAACAGTATTTCGAAAACATCGACAAAGTAGAAAAACAGAAAGGTGTACTCAATGTTGAAAAGAAATTATTCATCGAAAACAACAGCGGCAGCGGCTTACAAATTGTACCGGTAGAAAACGGAAAACTCCGCGTCGGAGACAAAGTAATCGTACGCCTGACTATCCGGACAGACCGCGAAATGGATTATGTATTCCTGAAAGACCTGCGCGCCGGCTGTTTCGAACCTGCCAACCAGCTATCAGGGACACAGTTCAGAGACGGAGTCGCCTATTACCAGTCGCCTACGGATGTTTCCGAAAACTTCTTCTTCAGCCGCCTGCCGGAAGGAACTTTCGTGATCGAATATCCGGTTTACGTGTCCCGCACCGGTGAATATGCCGGAGGACTAAGTACCATCCAATGCCTGTACGCACCTGAATTTGTGTCACATACGGAAGGGAATAATCTCACGGTTAATTGAAAATTAAAAATTGGAAATTGAAAATCAGGGATTGAATATGAAGAGTAGCAGAATGTTCTTATATCCGTCCAAAGGTAATTTTCAATTTTCAATTCTCAATTTTCAATTCAATTGTCTATCTTTGTAGAATAAACAATAGCTAAATAAAAAGTAAAATGAAACAGATTATTTTTATTTTTATGGCAATCCTGCTTGCTACAGGAATGGCCTCAGCTCAGAAAAAAGCTGTTATCGCAGCAGACGAAACCTCTCATGACTTTGGACAGATAAAAGAAGCTGACGGAAAAGTTTCCGCGACATTTGTCGTAAAAAACACAGGGGATGCGCCGTTGGCGATTACCCGCGTCATCGCTTCCTGCGGATGTACGACTCCGGAATGGACAAAAGAACCGATCGCTCCGGGAGCAAGCGGAAACATCAAGATAACATACGATCCGAAAGGACGTCCCGGCCCGTTCTCAAAAACAATTTCAGTTTACAGCAACGGAAAAACCGGAAGTTTTATCCTGACGATACGGGGAGAGGTAATTTGATTTCCAACAAGCAAAACTAAAAACAAAGAATGCTGAATATGAAAAGACTGAGCTTTATCCTTTGCGGCATATTATTCTTTGCTGTGCATATGGCAGCACAGAACGGAGCTCAGATAAGTGCAGACGAACTGACGTACAACTTCGGTACAATCGCTGAAGCTGACGGATTGGCCAGTCATACTTTTGAAATAAAGAATACGGGAGACGGCCCACTCGTCATCACCCGTGTTACAGCGTCTTGCGGTTGTACGCAACCGGAATGGACAAAAGAGCCGGTCGCTCCGGGAAAAACGGGCAATGTAAAAGTAACTTACAACCCCAAAGGTCGTCCCGGCTCTTTTTATAAAACTATTTCCATATTCAGCAATGGTAAGAAAGGCAGTTATACACTGGCAATCAAAGGGAATGTGACACCGAAACCGCTTACACCGGTTCTAATTTACCCGTATTCGATAGGCGACCTGAAGATGCAGACCAAGACGGTACTGTACAGCAGTATCCGCCCCGACGAAACACTGGGTGAAAAGATCAGCGTAAAGAATGAAGGAAAGACGACCCTGACAATCCATCCGGGAAAAGTGCCTCATTTCCTGACTGTCGAAGTACGTCCAACCCAACTGGCACCGGATGAAGTCGGTGAAATAACTTTACTTCTCGATGCCAAAGCAACCAAAAGAAAAGGCCGGGTTACAACAGAAATACCTTTAACGATCGAAAGTATCGGTCAGAAAGAAGTTTCCGGCGGAGTACACGTCGCAGCCAATATCATCGACAACTTCGGTAAACTTTCGGCTGCGGAAAAGGCACAGGCACCGATTGCACAGTTGTCCGGCACATTACTTGACTTCGGTAAATTACCGGAAAAAGGAGGTTTCATTCCTCTGATCGGTGGAAAAGTGACCGGTACTGTCGACGTGACCAACACCGGGAAATCTCCGCTTATCATCCACAGCTTTACCTGCGACGATGAACGGGTTGATATTTCAGGAGGAAAAAGAGAAGTAAAACCGGGAACAACGGCGACATTTAAAATATCAGTCCGTCCGCGAGAGATCAAGACGAAACTGGAAGCACTAGTAAATATTGTTTGTAACGACCCGAACGGTCCTGTTCGCCTGATAAAGGTAACAGCAGAGAAATAATAAGCCAATTAAAACAATGTGCCAATATGCCAATGTCTTTTTCGATTGGCATATTGGCACATTAGCACATTAAATAATTATTCATCATGGAACATCCCGAAAACGACGATCTTTACAGAGGATTAAAGGTAAACAAGGGAGTAGCCGACGTACCGACTGTAAACCCATACCTCAAAAAAAAATTACGCAGAGAATATACCCCTTCCGAGTTCGTCGAAGGGATACTGAAAGGTAATATAACCATCCTCAGCCAGGCTGTCACGCTGGTTGAAAGTGCGAAATATGAACATCAGCAAATAGCCCAGGAAATCATTGAAAAATGTCTTCCGCATGCAGGCAAATCAGTCCGTATCGGTATTACGGGTGTTCCCGGAGCCGGGAAAAGTACGTCTATCGATGCTTTCGGCATGCACCTGATCAAAGAGGGACGCAAACTGACTGTATTGGCTATCGACCCGAGCAGCGAACGATCCAAAGGTAGTATTCTCGGTGACAAAACCCGTATGGAAGCCCTGTCACGTGAGAAAAATGCGTTTATCCGCCCTTCCCCCTCGGCAGGATCATTGGGAGGTGTCGCCCGCAAAACACGCGAAACGATCGTTTTGTGCGAAGCTGCCGGCTTCGATACTGTATTCGTTGAAACGGTAGGTGTCGGACAGAGTGAGACGGCTGTTCACTCAATGGTCGACTTCTTCCTGCTCATCCAGTTAGCCGGCACAGGTGACGAGTTGCAGGGCATCAAGCGTGGTATTATGGAAATGGCAGACGGGATCATCATCAATAAGGCGGATGGCGACAATATCGATAAGGCAAAGCTGGCTGCTGCCCAGTTCAAGAATGCTTTGCACCTTTTTCCACCTGCTGATTCCGGATGGTTTCCTAAGGTGCTGACTTACTCCGGATATTATAATTTAGGTATCAAGGAAATCTGGGATATGGTCGGCGAATATATGGAATTTACTAAAAAGAACGGTTATTTCGACTATAAGCGGAACGAACAAGCCAAATATTGGATGTACGAAAGCATCAATGATACATTACGGGAAACATTCTATCACAATCCGGCTGTGGAAAGCATGCTGTCTTCCACCGAACAACAGGTGCTGAAAAATGAGATCAGTTCATTCGTAGCTGCCAAAAGAATGATGGACCTGTTTCTGGAAAACCTGTCAAAGAAATAAACTTAATTGATATATAAAAAGAAAGCCCGTCGGATCAAATGATTCAACGGGCTTTCTTTTTATATTCTCTTTTTCAATGCCGGATCAGATAGAAGACACACGCAGTGTATTCAGCAGATCACGGTTGATCGGTTTGTCATTTTTGATCGCTTTTGAGAACGGAACATATACGATCTGGTCATTCTGGATACCCATCATGACATTACGCTGATCATCCAGCAAAGCATCAACGGCTGCAACTCCCATGCGGGTAGCCAGAATACGGTCCTGGGCAGTCGGAGATCCGCCACGCTGCAAGTGTCCGAGGATAGATACACGGACATCAAATTGCGGATATTCAGTTTTCACACGTTCGGCAACTCCCATGGCACCGCCGGTTACTTCACTTTCTGCAACCAATACGATACTACTGTTCTTCGATTTACGGAAACCGTTTTCGATCATTTCTGCCAACTGGTCTTTTTCCATGGAGATTTCCGGGATAATAGCCGCTTCGGCACCTGAAGCAATCGCACCGTTCAAAGCCAGGAAACCGGCATCACGTCCCATCACTTCGATAAAGAACAGACGGTCGTGGGAAGTGGCTGTATCACGTATCTTATCCACACATTCCATGATCGTGTTCAATGCCGTATCATAACCGATCGTTACATCCGTACCGTATAAGTCATTATCGATCGTACCGGGAACACCGACTATCGGATAATTGAACTCCTGTGCAAAGATGCGCGCACCGGTCAACGTTCCGTCACCACCGATAGCGATCAGGGCGTCGATTCCCTCTTCCATTAACTTGTCGTATGCCTGCTTACGGCCTTCGGGAGTCTTGAACTCCAAACAACGAGCTGTCTTCAATATTGTTCCACCACGCTGGATGATGTTACTTACATTTTGTGTCTTGAACTCTTCAATCTCACCTGTAATCAATCCTCTGTATCCTCGGAAAATACCTTTAACTCTCATCCCGTTATAGATAGCGGAACGCGTCACTGCACGGATGGCAGCGTTCATTCCGGGAGCATCACCTCCGGACGTTAAAATGCCAATACATTTAATTGTAGACATAGCGTCTTTATTTTAAATTATTCGCGGCAAAAATAGTAATTATTTACCAACATTCTTTCATTTTCTCTTAAACTTCATGAAATCTTAACCGTTTTATCACCGGCTTGCATTCAACTCCCGGATACGCACGGCAACCTCTTCCATCAGCCATTTAGGGGTCGATGTGGCGCCGCAGACTCCTACACGGCGGACACCGGCAGGCAGCGGTTCGGTTATCTCTTTTACCTCAGAAATAAAGAGAGTATTCGGATTTGCTTTCCGGCATTCTTCCAGCAACATCTTACCGTTCGAACTTTTCTTTCCCGCCACAAAATAAACCCAGTCATGGCTGGAAGCAAAGGCCTTTATATTCGGAAGGCGGTTTGCCACCTGACGGCAAATCGTATCGTGGTATTCAAAACGGGCATCCTCCGTTTTCCGTTTATATATTTCTTCCACGATCTTACGGAACCCGTCCAAAGACTTTGTCGTCTGGGAGAAAAGACAAATATCACGGCTGAAATCCAAACGGTCCAGGTCTTCTATCTTTTCAACCACAATGGCCGTACCATCAGTCTGGCCGACAAGGCCGTTTACTTCGGCATGCCCTTTTTTACCATAAATCACCAGCTGTGTATTATTTTCACGCGTTTCTTGATAACATTTATGTATCTTCCGTTGCAACTGGAGCACGACCGGACACGTTGCATCGACGATCGTTATCTCATTCTGCTTTGCAATCTCGTAGGTAGAAGGAGGTTCTCCATGTGCACGAAGCAAGACTTTTTTCCCTTTCAGCCTGGAAAATCCATGGTGATCGATAGTGCGTAATCCCTGTGCCTGAAGACGTTCTACCTCCAGGCTGTTATGTACAATGTCACCCAGGCAATACAGGATATCTGTGTTGTCCAGTTCACGTTCAGCGCTTTCAATAGCTGTAACAACTCCAAAACAGAATCCGGAACCTTTATCTATTTCGACTTCAATCATGATTATTTATTCCACCGCAGCTTTATTATATTGAACAAGAAGCCACGCTTTTTGTTCAGCGATAGTCATATGCGAATTATCCAGCACCACAGCATCATCGGCCTGGCGCAGCGGACTTTCTTTACGGGTAGAATCGATACGATCCCGCGTCTTCACGTTTTCAAGTACTTCTTCGAAAGAAGCGGCCTCACCTTTTGCTTTCAGTTCATCCAGACGGCGCTGTGCACGTACTTCCGGGCTGGCTGTCACATAAATTTTCAACTCTGCCTCCGGGAATACAACCGTACCTATATCTCTTCCGTCCATGATTATACCCTTCTCCTTGCCCATTTCCTGCTGCATGGCGACCAGTGCACGGCGAACGAAACCCAAAGTCGCTACCGGACTAACCCATTTGGCTACTTCCATTCCACGGATTTCCTTTTCAACCTTCACGCCATTCAGATAAGTATCCGGACGACCGGTTTCCGGATTAAACCGGAGAGATATATGGATATCATTCATCGATTCCTGCAGTTTTTCTTCATCGATCTGATCCCCTTTAAACAAATTATGCTGTATACAATATAATGTAACAGCACGATACATGGCACCGGTATCAATATATGTATAACCAATTTCCTTTGCCAGATCTTTTGCCATAGTACTTTTCCCCGTAGAGGAAACACCGTCTATAGCGATTACTATCTTTTTCATTCTTACATTTATTTATATTTCCTAAGGTTTAAAATCGGCCAGCGTAGTCGAAACACTCATCATCATCGACATAGCCGACGGATGATATTTAGCAAAAGAGACACCGACATCAAACATCTTTATCTTCACGCCGGCCCCGGCAGAAAAGCCAGCCAACCCGTTTCCGCCTCCCTGCAGTTTCATATCCATTTTAGTCTTCGGATTGAATCCCACCCCAATCCAGAAGTTTTCGCTGGGTATATAATCGATACCGATTACCAGGTGCTTAAATAATGCTTTGGCAAAATTATCACCTTTATAATCTTTATCCGCATTATCTATATAATCAAATTTCCAACGATTCAGATACATAGCCGTTAGTGACAAACGCAAAGGGGCATGGTTCATCTTTTTAGAAATCCCCATCTGGATATCCCACGGCATTTTTTGGCGGTCTTCATAATAAGGCTTCAACTGTGCCCCGATATTTTTCAGTACGACACCGAATGAAAACTCCTTTTCCGAATTGTAATAACTCAGCCCGGCATCGAAACATACCCCCAACGAGGTGTAAATATCATAATTGGAATAAAGGAACTTCATAGAGACACCGCCCCGCCAGCGTTCGGACAGATCATACGAAAAGAAACCGTTCACAGCGATATCACTGGCTGTGAAGTCACCTGTCGACTGATTATTCTCATCCATTCCCTTGAATTTTCCGTTATGGAAATAATGGACTCCTGCTCCCCAGGCTCCACGTTCACGAAATGCTTTAGTAAATAGGGCACTCCCCACGTTCACATCTGCAATATAGTTCATGTAATCCAGATTGATCATCCCGTCCATTTCACCTCCAAGCAGCGCCGGGTTGTGAAAGATAAGGGACGGATCACGTTCTACCAATGACACGGTATGCCCCCCCAAAGCATTAGCTCTGGCAGATGAAGGTAAAGTCAGAAATTCAAACACCTGATCTCCGGATTGTGCCGCGACCGATTGTAAAACGAAAGAAAAGAACAATATAATTAATGTATGTCTCATATTTTCTTAACAAAATGCGTACAAAGATAAAATGCAGTTATAACATATTCCATAAAGAGAAACGGAAAAAACAAGAAAAAGGTATATAAACACCTTTATTTTTATTTTGGTTCAAAAATAAAGTGAAAATATTGAAGTATTTCTCCC
>OCAK01000252.1_pt1 | contig 60625 bp, 73 predicted proteins | sample 1538301 | NCBI WGS metagenome assembly OCAK01 (sample SAMEA2580285, study PRJEB22360) | human gut metagenome | biome: human gut; feature: human-associated habitat; material: faeces | place: Denmark | collected 2008/2010 | reverse complement strand
TACATAGGAGATGATATTGAAAGCGTGGTTTCCAAGCTTTTAGCAGCCGCTGGAAATGATGTGGAGCGGGCGGAGCGGGGCATTATCTTTATTGATGAAATTGATAAGATTGCCAAGAAAAAGCAAACCAACACCAGGGACGTCAGTGGTGAGTCGGTACAGCAGGAGCTTTTAAAGCTGTTGGAGGGAAGTACGGTGGAGGTGCCGGTAGGCTCCAACCAGAAAAATGCAATGACGCCTATGGCTACGGTGAACACTGATAATATACTGTTTATCTGCGGAGGAGCATTCCCTGATTTGGATGAGATTATCAAGGAGCGTCTTAAGAAAAAGGCCTCCATTGGCTTTGGCTCTGTCCTCAAAGATGCTTTTGACAATGAGCCAGATATTCTAAACTATGTGACCAATGAGGATCTTCGGGCCTTTGGCATGATCCCTGAGTTTCTGGGAAGACTGCCTGTGACAGTGAGCCTCCAGGGGCTTACGGAGGATATGATGATCCGGATTCTAAGAGAGCCGAAAAATGCCATCACGAAGCAGTATGAGAAGCTGCTGGCTATGGACGAGGTAAGGCTGGTATTTGAGGAGGACGCTCTCAGATGGATAGCACGAGAAGCAATCAAGCGTGGAACTGGAGCCAGGGCTTTGAGAGCTATACTGGAGGAATTTATGCTGGATATCATGTATGAGATACCAAAGGATTCCAATATCGGCTCCGTTGTAGTGACACGTCCCTATCTGGAAAAAAACGGCGGGCCTCTGGTACAGATGAGAGGCTGAGCCCTTCTCTATTCCCTTAGATGTAAAAATGTCTGATATAAATCCATCACTCCGTACCCCCATTCTCTGTTGGGATAGCTGAGTGCTGGATTTCTTTGCGCCCCCCGAATTAAATAGGCCTTGATAGCCGCTTCGCTCATAATGGTGTCGTTACCTTCCACAATGCCCCAGCTCAGCAAATTGGCGGCAGCGCCGGCAACGTGGGCGGCAGCCACGGAGGTGCCGGAACGAGTGGTCATAGGGACGGCAGCGCCATTTCTTCTTCCCACGGCCGGGCCTGTAATATCTACGCCAGGAGCTGTCAAATCAGGTTTTACATAGCCGATTATTGTGAAGCCGCGGCTAGAGTGGATATAAATACCATTGTTCAAGTGATTGTAGGCTGCCACTGTAATGGGCGAATTGGTATTGCCAGGTTGAGTGATGGTGGTATAGGGATTGGGCCGGAGAAATACCGTTTCGTCAGAGATAAAGTTTACAACAGGAAGCCACATGTGGAACTGTCCTGTAAGAAACTGGGTATTATACACCCGGATGGTCCAAATGCCTACAGTGGGAGTTTTGAAACGCATAAATATCAGCTGTCTTCCGGAGCCGACTTCAATTAACTGATAATTCACGGTTATAACCGTGGATTCCAGAAGGAAAGGGATAGAGGTTTCATTATTGGCTATAATAGGAATACGGCTGATGGTTTCGCCGCTGGGTGATACGAAGCCTACAGAGACGGTATCGGCTGTGGAGGACCAGAGCTCTACCGAGAAGCCTCTTCTGGATTCCTCCTCCCCTACCCGGATTTCCACATCATCCCGCTCCTGACCGGAAGGAATATTTCCCAGATAGTGATGGCCTCTTCCAGTCTCATTGCCTGCAGCGATGATGGTGGCAGTGCCTAAGGTACGGCTGATATCCTGGAGCATTATACTTAATGGAGAAGTTCCCTCGTGGCTTCCCAGATTAGAGCCCAGACCAAGGAGAATGACCAGAGGGCGTCCAAGGCGGTAAGCTATCGTCCGCAAGTATTTTATTCCCATCATTATGTCATTTTCCTGAAAAGCAGGAGCCTCCGATGGTATGAAATAGAAATCCCGGAGATACTGCTTTGCGGGCTTTAGCTTTACAACCAGAAGCTCGCATTCAGGCGCAGCCCCGGTAAAGTCCTGTTCCGGCAGTGAGCCCCCTGCCGCAATCCCTGCCAGAAAGGTGCCATGTCCGTTGGTATCGGTGGAGGGGACAAAAGAAAGAGGATCATCCGAACGGAGCGCCTGATCAATATCTTCTCTTGTATATTCTGTTCCGTAGCTGGCTCCGCTGGCTCTGTAGTAGTCGGGAACGCCCGGAGGCATTATATCCGTATCCTCAGGAAGGCTTTGATCCCAGATGGAAGCGATTCTGGTGGAACCGTCAGGATAACGGAACAGAGGATTCGTGTAGTCAATGCCAGTATCAATAAATCCAATCAGAGTTCCGCGTCCCTTGTTGCTTAAGGCGGGGGAGTTAAAGGTGGAGATAATGCCGGAGGCCTCCATATTGGAGCTGTCTAAGAGGGTGTAGAGACCAGGTATACTGTAATAGGAATAGCTTCTCAAAGAGATGGGTTCCACGGTCTCCAGAGGTATATAAATGACTGAGAAGTCATAGCTGATATAATCCAAGCATGGAATATTTTCCGGATTCCCCCTAATCTGCTGCTGACTTCCGTTACGGAAGATAAAGTCTGCGATGGTTTCAGAGGCTGGGTTGAAGGGACAGGCTGCCATAGCATACCTCATAAAGGACATTTGTAATAGTATATGCAGAACTTAAGAAACCTTTCACTGGACATTCAGTGGGAGAACATAGTAGAATGTAAGAAAAGCTAGGAAAGGATGAGCGAGTAAAATGTATGGATGGATTATAGGCGGTCTGGCTGGCCTGGATTTAGGAATAAAAAGCGTAATAGAGAAACAAGATGCTGATACATTTCCAAGGGAGTTAATTGCCGCCAGGGGTATGATTCAGCTTCATAAAAACCACAATCATGGTTTTCCCTTTGGCTTTCTGAGGGAGAAGCCGGAGTTGGTAAAGGCGATTCCTCTGATGGTCATATCGGCTATGGCAGGGGCGCTGGGAGCTTTTATGACGGAAAAAGGCCGGACATTGGAAAAGCTGGGTCTATCCATCGCTCTGGGCGGCGCTGTAAGCAATCTCTATGACCGTCTGGTCCGGGGGTATGTGGTGGACTATTTTTCGATTGAATGGAAGAGGCTTAAAAAGGTTGTATTCAATCTGGGGGATATGTTTGTGTTTCTTGGGAGCGCTGTCTTTATCATTTCTCAGGCAGTGGGAAGTCTGAAGGTGATGGGGGAGAAGAAAAACATTTGACGGGAAGTCTGAAAAGAGGGTGGCTCAAACGTCACTTTATACTCAAAGTTCTACGTTTGGGATACCCTCTTGGCTTTAGAGGCATTAACCTGGCCTTGACTTTAAGCGCTTCTAGCGCCGTCTTTGCGCACTTGTTTTCAGCTCTGCCTGTTAGCTTGTTCCTGGCTCCGGTGTTCAGCCCGTTTTTGAGTCTGTGTTCGGCTCTCTCCTTAGGAGATGGGGGTGATGTCTTTAGCTCATCATACCTCCGATGGTACCTCCAAGGGCACATAGCCCCATAACAATGACGGAGCGTTCCATGTCCATAGGGGTTCCTATGTTCATTGCCCAGGAAACTGCAAAAAGGACCAGAAAATAAAGGAGGCCGGACAGCAGTCCCCAGAAGAAACGACGCTGGCGAATCCGTTTTCCGGCAAGAAGGCCTCCTGCCAGACAGGTGATAAAGTAGACGGCAAATACCATCAGGTTCACCTGTCCCTCTTTCAGGCGCAGTTTATAGAGGGCAAATGCCAGAGCGGCCAGAAGGATTCCGGACAACACATAGGAGATAAGCAGGGATCGGATCATGGGTTTTACAATTCCATTTTCCATAAGGTAGTTCTCCTTTTATATTTAAGAAACTTTGTAGCAGTATATTCGATCCATACCGGAAAATATGACAACCAATCAGGCGAATTTCCCGTTGCAAGGGGCATGAACCTGTGTTATAATTCTTACGAATTACATATAGGACTGTAAAACTAAATTAACAGGAGGTGCCGTAATATGAAGCACGTTAAAACATTGAATATTAATACCTTAAAGGATACTATGAAGAAGGGCGGATGCGGCGAGTGCCAGACTTCCTGCCAGTCAGCCTGTAAGACGTCCTGCACCGTTGGTAATCAGAGCTGTGAGAATTCAAGGCATTAATCTGACAGCATAAAACAGCAGGAATGGTAATGAAAGCCCCTATGGTCGATGGGATTATAGGGGCTTTGTCATGTGGCATTCTGTAAAAGAGCCGGGGATTTTTGCCTCGTAGAAAGTGAGTGTAAATCTGTGATTCATCAATTTATCAATAATGGGTATCATATTATACTGGATGTGAATAGTGGCTCCGTCCATGTAGTGGCTCCGGTCGTGTATGATGAGGCTGAGATTATTTCAAGAAGGCTTCCCGAAATGGAGCAGCCCGAAGAGCTGCCTAAAGACATTAAGACGGAGGTATTTTCTGCCCTTCAGGACCGCTACAGCCACAAGGAGCTGGAGGAAGGACTGGAGGATATTCAGACCCTTATTAATGCAGAACAGCTTCTTACAAAGGATATTTACCGTGATTTTGTAGTGGACTTTAAAAAGAGAAAGACGGTTGTTAAGGCTCTGTGCCTTCACATTGCTCACGACTGTAATCTGGCATGCCGCTATTGCTTTGCGGAGGAGGGGGAGTATCATGGCCGCCGTGCTCTGATGAGCTATGAAGTGGGACGGAAAGCTCTGGATTTTCTCATCGCCAACTCCGGAAGCAGAGAGCATCTGGAGGTGGATTTTTTTGGAGGCGAGCCTCTTTTAAACTGGGAGGTAGTTAAGGGGCTGGTGGAGTATGGCCGCTCCAAGGAGGAAGCGTTCCACAAACGGTTCCGCTTTACCCTGACGACCAACGGAGTTCTCCTAAACGATGAAATTATGGAGTTCTGTAACCGGGAGATGAGCAACGTAGTCTTGAGCCTGGATGGACGAAAGGATATCAACGACAAGATGCGTCCTTTTAGAAATGGCAGCGGAAGCTACAGCCTGATTGTACCGAAATTCCAAAAATTTGCAGAGAGCCGGAATCAGACGAATTACTATGTCCGGGGAACCTTCACCAGGAATAATCTGGACTTTGCGGATGATGTTATCCACTATGCGGATTTGGGATTTAAGCAGATGTCTATGGAGCCTGTAGTGGCTGATCCGAATGAACCATATGCAATCCGCAAGGAGGATATTCCTGCGATTCTGAAGGAATACGATAAGCTGGCTCTGGAATTTATTAAGCGGAAGAAGGAAGGAAGAGGCTTTAATTTTTTTCATTTTATGCTGGATTTAAACGCGGGCCCCTGTGTTGCGAAGCGTATGGCAGGCTGTGGCTCCGGCACAGAGTATCTGGCTGTTACTCCCTGGGGCGACTTATATCCCTGCCATCAGTTTGTTGGCAATGAAGCGTTCCTCCTGGGAAATGTAGATACAGGAATTGTGAACACGGGCATACGGGATGAGTTTAAAACCTGTAATGTATATGCGAAGGAAGCCTGCAGGGACTGCTTTGCCAGATTCTACTGCAGCGGCGGATGTTCCGCCAATTCCTACAATTTCAGCGGTTCTATTAACGGCGCATATGAAATCGGCTGTGAGATGCAAAAAAAACGGATTGAGTGCGCTATCATGATTAAGGCTGCTTTGGCAGATGACGAGGTCTGAGTTTGGGATATGAAATATGAGGTGTTGACAAAGGATGGAAGGGCTAAGAGCGCCAGGATGGAGACAGTTCACGGAATCATTGAAACTCCGGTGTTTATGAATGTGGGAACCGTGGGGGCGATTAAGGGGGCCGTATCCACCGATGATCTGCGGGAAATCGGAACTCAGGTAGAGCTGTCCAATACCTATCATCTTCATGTGCGTACAGGTGACAGGCTGATTAAGCAGTTTGGCGGTCTGCATAAATTTATGAACTGGGACAGGCCTATTCTTACGGATTCCGGCGGCTTTCAGGTATTTTCCCTGGCTAAGCTGAGAAGGATCAGAGAGGAAGGCGTTCATTTTAACTCCCATATAGATGGCCGCAAGATATTTATGGGGCCGGAGGAAAGCATGCAGATTCAGTCCAATCTGGGCTCCACGATTGCGATGGCCTTTGATGAATGTCCTCCCAGCCGTGCAAGCGACCAGTATATCCGGGATTCTGTTGACCGTACCACCCGCTGGCTCCTCCGGTGCAAGGAGGAGATGGCCCGGCTTAACGCTCTTCCAGATACGGTGAACCGGGAGCAGCTGCTTTTCGGCATCAATCAGGGAGGAGTAGTGGATGAGATCCGTATAGAGCACGCCAGAACCATCCGTGAGATGAATCTGGACGGCTACGCAATCGGCGGCCTGGCAGTGGGAGAGAGCCATGAAGAAATGTACCATATACTGGATGTGACAGTTCCTCATCTGCCGGAGGATAAGCCTGTATACCTGATGGGTGTAGGGACTCCTGCCAATATTCTGGAAGCGGTGGATCGGGGCGTGGACTTTTTCGATTGTGTCTACCCCTCCAGAAACGGGCGTCACGGTCACGTTTACACGAATCAGGGAAAGCTTAATCTGTTCAACCAGCAGTACGAGCTGGATTCCCGTCCCATTGAGGAAGGCTGCGGCTGTCCGGCCTGCCGCTCCTACAGCAGAGCTTACATCCGTCACCTGCTAAAAGCGAAAGAAATGCTGGGAATGAGATTATGCACCTTGCATAATTTGTATTTTTATAATACAATGATGAAAGAGATTCGCGAAGCTATCAGGGAGCGCCGTTATGCCGGGTATAAAGCCTCCAAGCTTGCCGGTATGGAAGGCCCCCCCAAAGGCTAAATCCACGAAATAAAAACTGCTGTGACCAGACAGCAGGCATGAAGGAGGAAGTAAGCATGAATACAAGTAGTCCTATTTTCTGGATTCTCTATATTGCTCTTCTGGGTGGTATGCTATACTTTATGGCAATTCGTCCTCAGAAGAAGGAGAAGCAGAGGCAGCAGGAGCTGCTTCGAAGCGTGGCAATAGGCGATACTGTGCTGACTAGCAGCGGATTCTACGGCGTTATCATTGATATGACGGATGATACCGTGATCGTGGAGTTCGGCAGTAATAAGAACTGCCGTATTCCGATGCAGAAGGCCGCTATTGTCCAGGTTGAAAAACCGGAAGCATAAGCGGCGTGTAACCCGGGCAAAAAGTCCCGGGTTTTTAATTTTTACATACAGGCTAGTCGCATGCAGGAGGAAAATATGATTAAAAACATTGTCTTTGATATGGGAAATGTGCTGGTGGATTATGTAGGGGACAAGGTGTGCAGAGTTTTCACACAGGATGAGCAGCTGGCAAAGGAGGTGGCCACAGCTGTATTCGTATCCCCGGAATGGATTTTGCTGGATATGGGAGTTATTTCAGAGGAGGAGGGGCTTAGGAAAATGCGCTCCCGTCTGGATACGGAGGAAAAGCGCCAGCTGGCAGACCAGTGTTTCTGGCACTGGCATGAGTACAATATGACAGCCAAGCCAGGAATGGAAAAGGTCGTAAGAGAGCTGAAAAACAGCGGATATGGAATTTATCTCTGCTCCAATGCTTCCGTCCGCCTGCTTTCCTGCTATAAGAACATCATTCCGGCGATTGAATGTTTTGACGGAATTTTGTTCTCTGCAGATGTAAAATGCTTAAAGCCCCAGAAGGAAATTTATATCCATCTCTTTAACCGGTTTGCTTTGAAGCCGGAAGAGTGCTTTTTTATTGATGACTTGGAGGTCAATGTCCAGGGAGGAAGGGACTGCGGCATGGAGGGATATTGCTTTGAAGATGGAGATGTGTCAAGGTTAAAAGAAGTATTAAAGGGATTGAGTGGAAGATAGCTCCAGGTATTACATAGAAAAAACTCCGTACCTCTGGTACGGAGCGCTTTCTTAGGATTTCGGATTTTCAAAAAGGGTTGAAGGATAGTTGTAAATATTCGTGCATCTCTTATGTACTTAGTATAGCATGCAATTTCCTAGAATGTTTGAATGTTCCTTGAATAGATTATTAAGAATTTCTTAAAAATTTTTCTCTTATTATGTTTCAGATTATAAACCCCAATACTTCCACGGCCCTGTTTCACAGATACGGAAAAGGATGTAATGACCGTTATGAAAAGTACCATTTTAACAATATTGGGCATGGGTTGACTGTCAGAGGGGCCAGGACAGATCATGCTTTTTTAACATAGTCTTTGGCTACCGGATCGAAGTGCAGTCCTTTAAAGATCGGCTGGCGTATCCCCTCGGCTTGGGCTTTATGCATGTACTTAACGATACGCACCAGATTGGGAGAGAGCCATATGGCCGTTTGGTTATGAAAGAGGATGACCAGAATGCAAGAATTCTATACTTATGGTATAAAATTCATCGGGATTTGAAAGCATAGCGGGGTGCCCTCCAGTTTCAAATAAATACATCCTTCCATGTCCAATTTTTTCAAGCATTTCTTTATAAACCCTTTCAAAATAGAAGGGGGAAATACTGCTGATAAACTCATCCTGTTTACTGCCGGTCATAAGAATATCAGGTTGGAATTTGTGTAAATCCTTATGAAAGAACCGGCCGATTTCCTTGTCGTGACGTACAATAGCAGAAGTATCATTATCAACTACACTTTCCCAATCATGTCCCTGCATATACTGATAAAAGGATTTAGCTTCTTCGTTATGTTTAGAAAGCTCTCTATCCGCAACTACATGTTCCGTAAACTGTTTTAGTGGCGTCTCGCCCTCAAAACTGTCTGCAATTACTTTGGATATAAGCTGAGGCGCTTCTAAGGCTACGTTGATAGCTACTAAAGCGCCTCCGCTGCTACCGATAATATCAACATTTGAAAAGTGCTTCTCTTTCAGAAAGGCAATCACTTGCTGTGCTTCATAAAACCATAAGTCAGCAGGAAATTCATGTAAGCGATCGGATTTTCCATGTCCCAGAAAATCAATTAAATTTTCTGTCTGCACCCCATAAATTTTAATGAAAGTCCGTCCTTGACTCTGCTGTGCTTGGCACATCAGGGGATTTATTTAGATAAAAAGCTCGTTTTCTTTGCGTTGTGAACAGACCTTTTCCATTTTTTTTGAAGCAAGTTTTAATTTTAAATGACTGACTGTTCGTGCCTTAGCAGGACAAATAGCTACACATCTCATACATGATATACATAAATCATGATTGGTTTTTTTGGGCTCAGTTATTGAGATTGCGCCAACTGGGCATAGCTTTGCACACAATCCACATTCTTTACAATTTTTACTGGCGTTCGGTTTTAATGGAACTCCATGATATTCTCTGTACGGCTTATTCCCCGGAAGGCTTAAAGCTTCATATTCTGCGGATTGGTTGAGTTTGTTTAATATTTGTTTTGAAAACTCAATTAGCTGTTTTTTATCGTTTTGGTCTGGTCTGCCTGCTGCAAACTGACGTATAATAGAATGTTCGGCAATAGCGGAAATTGCTGCGATACAGCAGAAGCCTCTGGCTGTTAAGTATTCTTGTAATTCCTTAAGCGTATCTTCATAGGCCCTGTTTCCGTAAGACACTGCTAATATCGTTTTTGCCTGATTTCCTGTATAATGCTGCATTCTTTGTAATGCGGCCGCAGGAACTCTTCCTCCATAAGAGGGAACTCCAATAATACAAATATCCTCTTTTGTAAAGCTTTGCTTAAGCTCAATTTCTGGATTGCACAAATCAATTTCCTTATAATTCCCAAATTCATTTGCAAGTAGTTTAACTATAGCTTCGGTTCCCCTAGTTGGACTAAAATATATTGTATATATCCCCACACTCATAATCCTTCTTTCTCCTTCCTTTATAATATAGGCTCAGCTTATTGGAAACAACGAATATATATTAACCATTATATTACTTTCTGCGGCTATTTCAACATTAGTCCAGAGAATCAATGCTAAAAACTTAATTACTGGCATATCTTCTAAGACTGTTTTTTGATAGGGTGAGTGGAATGACTCTTGATTAAACGTACAAGCATTGCAAACAGGCGCTTGACAAGAAAAGCACACCATTTCTGATGTGCTTTTCTATAAATTTCATATTTAATCTTGCAAACCTTGTCAGCAGCTGTCTATAAGCCTGATTTTTCAGTGTTTCTTCAGCAATCCTTATAATTATCTGCATTTTACAGGATTTCAAAAAAATACTGGCAATAATGCTCAGTATCCTTCAAAGCTATAGCTGGCTTTGTCCATATGTCTGGGGGATACCCGGACTGCTATAACGTGACGTTAGGAAGCAGTCCGGGCTGCGTCATTTCTGACTGGTATGAATATAACACAGATCGACTCGAATTTCAATGAAAGTCAGGTAAATGTAATGAAGCGTAATTTTTCTTACAAAATGCTGAATGAACAAAAAAATTTATAAATAGTAATGCAGAAATTCTTTCGAAATTTTAGATTCAAAAGCTCTTAAAGGCTGCCATTGGTACGGACCTGGCTGTCTGTTGTGGAACGGAATCTATTCTCCGGGAATATGCTAATAAAAAAAGGAGAATACGGTGATGTGAATCAGGCAAGGATAGAGATTAATTGTGAGAAAGTATATTCCATGGGGATTACAGGCCGGGGGGTGGGGGTCGCGGTCCTTGACACTGGTATTTATCTTCATGAGGATTTTAAGGATAGAGTCGCAGGGTTTGCAGACTTTGTAAACCACAGACAGGTTCCCTATGATGACAATGGACACGGAACCCATATAGCAGCTATAATAGGGGGTAGCGGCCGTTCGTCGGAGGGGCTCTATCGGGGCGTGGCCCCTGGGTGCAGCCTGATCTCCGTAAAGGTGCTGGATAACAAAGGTAATGGATATGCCTCAGATGTGCTGTCGGGCTTAAAATGGATTCGTGAGCATAGGAAGGAGTACGGTATTCGAATTGTGAATATTTCTGTAGGCTCCCTGTCACGGAGAGACATGACGGAAAATTCTATTTTGGTAAGGGGGGTAAATGCAGCCTGGGATGACGGGCTGGTTGTGGTGGTAGCAGCCGGCAACCATGGACCAGGCCGCATGACCATCACGACTCCCGGTATCAGCCGTAAGGTAATTACAGTGGGCTGTTCAGATGACCACAAGGAAGTGGAGGTCATGGGAAGCCGCATGGTGGACTATTCTGGAAGAGGTCCTACAGTGGCCTGTATATGTAAACCGGATATTGTAGCCCCCGGCTCAGGAATCATAAGCTGCTGTAATGAGCCTGGAAAGTACTTTTCAAAATCAGGCACCAGCATGTCGACGCCCCTGGTATCTGGGGCGATTGCTCTTTTATTAGAAAAATATCCGAAGATGAGCAATAAAGATGTAAAGCTGCACATTCGGGAGAGGGCGGTAAATCTTGGCCTTCCTCATAACCAGCAGGGCTGGGGAAAGCTGGATGTGGGACGGCTTTTGGCTGAATGAAGCCTGAAATGTGGAGGATAGCTTGCCCGGCTGAGTTAAGAGCTAAGAAGCTAAGGTTCAGCCGGGCATGGGTTGTTATTTGTCAGGCTTCCCAGCGTCCGGAGGCTCCGCAGGGCAGTGCCAGTCCGGTACGAGCTACCAAAAGCCCTATCTCCTCAGCCTGTACCTGGCCGCCGAATTTAGGAAGGATTTCCACGCCTATCATATAAGAAAGAACAGCAGGAGCCAGACCGGTAGTGTAGGAATTAATAAGGAAGAAAAGAGGAGTATCCGACAGCAGCTGCGTACACAGCTTAACCAGCGGGTGGATGGAATCCTCAATTTTCCAGATTTCCCCTTTGGGGCCTCTTCCGTAGGATGGAGGGTCCATAATAATTGCGTCGTAGAGGTTTCCTCTGCGGATTTCTCGCTCCACAAACTTGACACAGTCCTCTACAATCCAGCGGATAGGGGCGTTACCCAGACCAGAGGACTGGGCGTTCTCCCTGGCCCAATTTACCATACCCTTGGATGCGTCAACATGGGTTACGCTGGCTCCTGCCTTGGCCGCGGCCAAAGTTGCTCCTCCCGTGTAGGCGAACAAATTCAGGAGCTTCACAGGCCTTCCTGCTTCCCGGATTTTTGTTCCAAACCAGTCCCAGTTGGCAGCCTGTTCTGGAAAAAGTCCAGTATGCTTAAAGCTGAAGGGCTTCAGATTAAATGTGAGGCCTTCATAGTCAATGGACCACTGCCGGGGCAGGTCAAAAAACTCCCATTCTCCGCCGCCTCTGCTGCTTCGGTGGTAGTGGCCGTGCATCTTTTTCCAGCCCTTGTGGGTTCTGGGCGTGTCCCATATAACCTGGGGATCAGGCCTGACTAAAAGATAGGCGCCCCAGCGCTCCAGTTTCTCTCCCTTGGAGCAGTCAATCACTTCATAATCCTTCCATTTGCTGGCAAGCCACATGATATATAAACCTCATTTCTGATCAAATTCATATTTTCCTATAATACAGAGTATAGTCTAACTTCCTCGTAACCGTCAAGTGGAGAAGGGATTTTTGAAAAAGGAAGCATTTCCCCAAATTGTAATTAAATTGAAAGATATATTTGGTTGCTAATTTAGATAAGCCTTGATACAATATATCACAGGATAACCATGCTCTGCAGAGAGAATGGTTGTGTGAGAGCAGATGGAAAGAGGAGCTGAGCATATGAAAAAACATGTAGCGGCAGTGTGGGCGTTGGCAGCGGCTTTGTCCTTAGGTACGGCTACGCTCTCTGCCATGGCGGCAGAAGGATGGGCTCAATCAGGCAGCAGCTGGGCGTACTACGATTCCAATGGCAATCGAGTATATAATGCCTGGAAGAAAGGAAATGACAACCAGTGGCGTTACCTGGATGGAGACGGAGTGATGGCTGTTAACGCATGGGTTGATTCTGATTATTATGTGGACAGCAATGGCATTATGCTCACAGAGAAATGGCTGAAGCTGCCTGGCAATGCGGCAGATGAATATGAATGGTATTATTTTGGAAGCAGCGGCAAGGTCATAACGGATGCCTGGAAGAAGATAGATAACAAATGGTATCATTTTGATGATGACGGCCGTATGGAGACAGGCTGGATTCTGGACAATATGTACTATACCGGCTCAGACGGCGTCATGAGAACCGGGTGGCAAAAGCTGGAGCTTCCTGACGAGGATGAGAGAGGCAGCAGCTATGTGACGCCGGGCATTGACAGCTATACTGATAATGATGGGAAATACTGGTTCTATTTTGCTTCCAATGGCAAGAAGTATTCGCCTGAGAACTCCGATACAGAATACAGCGCCAGAAAAATTGACGGTGTATATTACTGCTTCGATGAAAATGGGGCAATGCAGACCGGATGGAAGAATGTCCACTCCAACAGCAGTGACTCGATTCAGGATTTTATGTATTTTGGGGCTGATGGAAAAGCCAAAATCGGCTGGTATTCCATAGAGCCGCCTGAGGAGCTGAACGGTTATGAAGAGGCTGTAGAGTGGTTTTACTTTACTAACAGCGGCAAGCCCAGGGCGTCTGATTCAGAGCAGCTTAGAGCCAGCGATATTGTGAAACTGAACGGCAAGTCCTATCTGTTCAATCATCTTGGCAATCCGGTGTATGGTTTAAAGAAGGTGTACACAGGTTCCGGAGAGAAGGATTGGACGACCTACTATTTTGGCAGCAGAGAGAAGAGCTGTGTGCAGAAGGGCAAGATGAAAATCACGGAGGATGATGGCAACAAGTCAGATTTCTATTTTCAGGATAATGGCCGGGGATATAACGGGGTAAAGGATAACTATCTGTATTATAAAGGAAAACTTCAGAAGGCTACAGACGGACAGAAATACGTATGCTACCGGGTAGACGGCAGCAACTATGTAGTGAATTCCTCCGGCAAGGTAATGAAGGGGAAAACAGTTAAAAACAGCGACGGAGTTGCGCTAACTACCAATAGCAGCGGCATACTGACAAAAGCAGACGGCAGTTCGGACATTGGGTCCTATATTACGGAACCGGTTGAGCCCTACTTTACGGAGTGATTATAGAAGGGATTATTGGGAGAGACTTTCAAAAATGAAAGGTCTCTCTTTTTTTGCTCATCCATCACCTTTAAAAAGATAATATAAAAAATTAAAAAAGACTTGAATATTTTAGGAATCTATGCTATTATAACGAAGCTGTGGCATGATAGCATTGAAGCGTGAGGTTGCTGACCTCAATTTGAGGCAGGTTTTCCGTGGAGCGAATGTCAAGTTAGAAAACTGGCGACAAGTCACTGTACCAAATTAAAGATACTGCAGGATTAAGGGCAGAGTCAGTGTGGTGTTCATTAGGACACACACGGGAACGTGTACAGTCACCGCTTGTCGTACTTGGTTTGAAAGTGCGAAAAGGAGGCGACTTTTTTTATGGCAAGTCAAGTAATGAGAATCACATTAAAAGCTTATGATCATCAGTTAGTAGATCAGTCAGCCGGTAAGATCATTGAGACTGTAAAAAAGACAGGATCACAGGTGAGCGGACCGGTGCCGTTGCCAACCAAAAAAGAGGTTGTAACGATTCTGCGTGCTGTGCATAAGTATAAGGATTCCAGAGAGCAGTTTGAGCAGAGGACTCACAAGAGGCTCATCGATATTACTGCTCCAAGTCAGAAGACAGTTGACGCGCTGTCTAGACTGGAAATGCCGGCTGGTGTATACATTGACATCAAGATGAAAACGAAATAACAGACGGCAGAAAGGCTGCGCAAAGGCAGCGTGGCAGAATTTGCGTTTCCTACCTGAACAGGAAGGAGATGCAGTTAAGAAAATGTTTATATCCTGAAGGGTTTAGATATAGAAGCAACACTACATTTCCTGTGAGGAATCAACATGCCGCCAGGCGGTTTATAGTGTTCCACGTATATTTGGCTGTTCTAGGATGAATGTGAAAGCATTCCGCTGTAGATCATGAAACAGGAGGTAAGACAATGAAGAAAGCGATTTTAGCAACAAAAGTCGGAATGACCCAGATCTTCAATGAGACTGGCGCGTTAGTTCCGGTAACCGTGCTTCAGGCAGGCCCATGTGTGGTCACTCAGGTTAAGACTGCGGAGAACGATGGCTACAAAGCAGTGCAGGTTGGTTTCGTTGACAAGAGAGAGAAGCTGGTCAATAAGCCGCAGAAAGGCCATTTTGATAAGGCCGGAGTTTCCTACAAGAGATATGTAAGAGAGCTTAAGCTGGAGAATGCTGAAGAGTATTCCGTAAAGGATGAGATTAAGGCAGATATCTTCGCGGTAGGCGATAAGATTGATGCAACTGCTATTTCCAAGGGTAAAGGCTTTCAGGGCGCTATCAAGAGATATGGACAGCACAGAGGGCCTATGGCACATGGTTCCAAGTTCCATCGCCATCAGGGTTCCAATGGTTCCGCTACTACGCCAGGGCGCGTGTTCAAGGGGAAGGGTATGCCTGGACACATGGGCTGCAGGCGGATTACCATTCAGAATCTGGAGGTTGTCAAGGTGGATGCCGAGAATAACCTGATTCTGGTTAAGGGCGCCGTCCCAGGTCCTAAGAAGAGCCTGGTAACGATCAAGGAAACCGTTAAGGTTGAAAGGTAAGCTTTTATAGGAAAGGAGGAACACACAGATGGCAAACGTATCTGTTTACAATATGGAAGGTAAGGAAGTTGGCACATTAGAGCTGAACGATGCGGTGTTCGGTGTTGAAATAAACGAACATCTGGTACATCTTGCAGTCGTTGCGCAGCTTGCTAATAAGCGTCAGGGAACACAGAAGGCAAAGACGCGTTCTGAGGTTTCCGGAGGCGGAAGAAAGCCCTGGAGACAGAAGGGAACCGGTCATGCAAGACAGGGCTCAACCCGATCACCCCAGTGGAAGGGCGGCGGTGTAGTGTTTGCTCCAACGCCGAGAGATTATACGATCAGGCTGAACAAGAAGGAGAAGAGAGCTGCTCTTAAGTCTGCTCTGACCAGCCGTGTTCAGGAGCATAAGTTCATCGTAGTAGATGAGCTGAAGTTTGACGAGATTAAGACTAAGAAGTTCCGGGGAGTTATGGACAACTTAAAGGTATCCAAGGCCCTGGTCGTTCTGGCTGATAATGATCAGAATACCGTATTGTCGGCAAGAAACCTGGCGGATGTTAAGACGGCTCAGGCATCTACCATCAATGTATACGATATTCTGAAGTACAACACAGTAGTGGCTACCAAGGCTGCTGTTGCATCCATTGAGGAGGTGTACGCATAATGGCAGATATCAAGTACTATGACGTCATTTTAAAACCGGTTATTACTGAGAAGAGTATGAATGCCATGGCGGATAAGAAGTATACATTCATGGTTCATGTAGACGCTAACAAGTCTATGATCAAAGAAGCTGTTGAGAAAATGTTTCCAGGCACCAAGGTGCTTTCGGTGAACACCATGAACAGCATTGGCAAGGTTAAGAGAAGAGGAACAACCTTAGGAAGAACCGCGGCTACCAAGAAAGCGATTGTGAAGCTGACCGAGGACAGCAAGGAGATAGAACTTTTCCAGGGGCTGTAAGCACTTAAAGAGGTCTTTCTGGTTTTGAGCGAACAACCTGCCCGGCTACCGTAAAGGGCGGAGAACTTATACGGCAGTTTAAAAAATGCCGTGAAAAGAAAAGAAAAGGAGTAAAATGTCATGGGAATTAAGAAGTATAATGCTTATACACCTTCCAGAAGACATATGACCGGTTCTGATTTCAAGGAAATCACCAAAAAGACTCCGGAGAAGGCGCTGTTAGTCTCTCTGGGCAAGAATGCTGGTCGTAACAATCAGGGTAAAATCACCGTTCGTCACAGAGGCGGCGGCAACAGAAGGAAATACAGACTGATTGATTTTAAAAGAAACTCAAAGGATGGCATTCCGGCAACAGTTGTCGGAATTGAGTATGATCCGAACAGAAGCGCCAATATCGCCTTAATCTGCTATGCAGATGGTGAAAAGGCATATATCCTGGCTCCTCAGGGCTTAACCGACGGAATGAAGGTTATGAGCGGCGATACAGCAGAGGCTAAGGTAGGAAACTGCATGCCCCTGTACCACATCCCTGTAGGTACCCAGGTGCACAACATCGAGTTATATCCTGGCAAGGGCGGCCAGTTGGTTCGGTCTGCCGGTAATTCAGCGCAGCTGATGGCTAAAGAGGGCAAGTATGCCACCCTCCGTCTGCCGTCGGGTGAAATGAGAATGGTTCCAATTATATGCCGGGCAACGGTTGGCGTTGTGGGCAATGGAGAACACTCCCTGATCAACATTGGTAAAGCTGGCAGAAAGCGTCATATGGGTATCAGACCTACTGTCCGCGGTTCTGTAATGAATCCTAACGACCATCCTCATGGTGGCGGCGAGGGCAAGTGTGGTATCGGACGTCCGGGTCCATGCACCCCATGGGGCAAGCCTGCTCTGGGTCTGAAGACCAGGAAGAAAAACAAGCAGTCAAACAAGTTGATCGTAAGAAGACGTGATGGAAAAACCATCAAATAATTAAGGAGGTTAAGAACACATGGCTCGTTCACTGAAAAAAGGACCATTTGCAGATGCGCATCTGTTAAAGAAAGTTGATGCTATGAATGCAGCAGGACAGAAGCAGGTAATCAAGACCTGGTCCCGCCGTTCAACAATCTTCCCGCAGATGGTTGGTCATACAATCGCAGTTCATGACGGCAGAAAGCACGTTCCGGTATATGTAACCGAGGATATGGTAGGACATAAACTGGGCGAATTCGTAGCAACCAGAACCTACAGAGGTCATGGTAAAGACGAAAAGAAATCCGGCGTGAGAAGGTAAGTAAGGTAGATTGAAAGGAGGTTTTACCGATGGCAAAAGGACATAGATCCCAAATTAAGAGAGAGAGAAATGCCCAGAAGGACACCAGACCAAGCGCAACCTTGTCTTACGCTAGGGTATCTGTCCAGAAGGCTTGTTTCGTATTGGATGCCATTAGAGGCAAAGATGTGCAGACTGCACTTGGTATTGTAACTTACAGTCCCAGATATGCTTCCAGCTTAGTTAAGAAGCTGCTGGAATCAGCAGTGGCCAACGCTGAGAACAATAACGGTATGGATTCGGCAAAGCTATATGTAGAGGAGTGTTACGCTAATCAGGGCCCTACAATGAAGAGAGTGAGACCGAGAGCTCAGGGACGCGCTTACAGGATCGAAAAGAGAATGAGCCACATCACTGTTGTTCTGAATGAGAGATAGGAGGCAAATATGGGACAGAAAGTTAATCCACACGGCTTAAGAGTGGGTGTTATTAAAGACTGGGATTCCAAGTGGTACGCAGAAGCTGATTTTGCTGACTGCCTGGTTGAAGATTACAATATCAGAAAGTTCCTGAAAAAGAGATTGTTCAGTGCCGGTATTTCCAAAATCGAAATCGAGCGCGCGTCTGACAGAGTGAAGGTGATTATCTACACGGCAAAGCCAGGCGTTGTAATCGGTAAGGGCGGCGCTGAAATTGAGAAGCTGAAGAAAGAGGTTCAGAAGCTGACCTCCAAGAAGCTGTTTGTGGATATTAAAGAAATCAAGAGGCCAGACAGAGATGCTCAGCTTGTGGCTGAATCTATCGCCCAGCAGCTGGAGAACCGTATTTCTTTCCGCCGTGCGATGAAGTCTACTATGGGACGAAGCATGAAAGCTGGCGTTAAGGGCATCAAAACGGCTGTGGCCGGGCGTTTGGGCGGCGCTGATATGGCACGTACCGAATTCTACAGCGAGGGGACAATCCCGCTTCAGACATTAAGAGCAGATATTGACTATGGCTTCGCTGAGGCAGATACAACCTACGGCAAAATTGGCGTTAAGGTTTGGATCTACAAGGGCGAGGTACTTCCTACTAAGGGAAACAAGGAAGGGAGCGATAAATAATGTTAATGCCTAAGAGAGTTAAGCGTCGTAAACAGTTTCGTGGCTCTATGGCCGGAAAAGCGTTAAGGGGCAATAAGATTACCAACGGTGAATTTGGTTTAGTTGCTGCTGAACCATGCTGGATTAAATCAAACCAGATTGAGGCAGCCCGTGTTGCCATGACCCGTTATATCAAGCGTGGCGGTAAAGTCTGGATTAAGATCTTTCCCGATAAACCTGTAACAGCAAAGCCGGCAGAAACCCGTATGGGTTCCGGTAAGGGCGCTCTGGAGTACTGGGTAGCGGTTGTAAAGCCAGGCCGTGTTATGTTTGAGATCGCTGGCGTACCAGAGGAAACAGCGAGAGAGGCGCTTCGTCTTGCTATGCACAAGCTGCCATGCAAGTGTAAGATTGTTTCCAAAGCAGATTTAGAAGGCGGTGATAACAGTGAAAACTAGTAAATTTGTAGAAGAATTAAAGGCTAAGTCAGCAAACGAGCTGAATGAAGAGTTAGTAGCTGCGAAGAAGGAACTGTTCAATTTAAGATTCCAGAATGCAACCAACCAGTTAGATAACACCTCTAGAATTAAGGACGTTCGCAAGAATATTGCCAGAATTCAGACTGTTATCGCTGAAAAGGCGAATGCATAATTGTGAGCGCTTAGTGAGGTAGTTTCGAGCCTAGCGCGAACGCCGTTCATGATGCATGAAACGCTTGATGATACGTTTCGAGTCTGGTGTGCAAGCAGATACTCCGAAGGAAGAAAGGAGATAGCTTCCACGAATATGCAGGAGTGAACATACCCGCTAATACAGAGTGGAAAGGAGATTTAAACTACCGTGGAAAGAAATTTAAGAAAGACCCGTACCGGTAAAGTGGTTAGCGATAAAATGGATAAGACGATCGTAGTTGCTATCGAAGACCATGTAAAACATCCTGTAATCGGTAAAATTGTTAAAAAGACCGTTAAGTTAAAAGCTCATGATGAGAAAAACGAATGCGGTATCGGCGATATAGTGAAAGTAATGGAAACAAGACCGTTGTCCAAGGATAAGAGATGGAGACTTGTTGAAGTGATTGAGAAGGCAAGATAATTAGACCAGGAAGGAGTAACAGGTATGGTTCAGCAGGAAACAAGACTTAAGGTTGCCGATAATACTGGTGCAAAAGAGCTTCTCTGCATCCGTGTGTTAGGCGGTTCAACCAGAAGATATGCAAATATCGGTGATATCATCGTTGCTTCCGTTAAAGATGCAACACCAGGCGGTGTTGTAAAGAAGGGCGATGTTGTAAAGGCTGTAGTCGTTCGTACTGTTAAGGGCGCACGCCGTAAGGATGGTTCTTACATCAAATTTGACGAGAACGCAGCAGTAGTGATCAAGGACGACAAGACTCCAAGAGGAACACGTATCTTTGGGCCTGTAGCGAGAGAATTAAGAGACAAACAGTTTATGAAGATTGTCTCCTTAGCTCCGGAAGTACTGTAAGGAGGTATAACTGTGCAAAAAATCAAAAAGGACGACCTAGTAGTCGTAATCGCAGGTAAGGATAAAGATAAGCAGGGTAAGGTTATATCTGTTAATGCAAAGAAGAATAAGGTTCTGGTTCAGGGCTGCAACATGATTACCAAGCATACAAAGCAGGCTCCTGGCAATCCACAGGGCGGAATCGTTAATCAGGAGGCTCCCATTGATATCTCCAATGTAATGCTGGTCGTTGACGGCAAGGCAACCAGAGTCGGCTTTGAGGTGAAAGACGGCAAGAAGGTTCGCGTGGCTAAGAAAACCGGCAAAGTGATTGACTAATTTCAGGAGAGGAGGAAAAAACATTGGCTAGATTAAAAGAACAATATCAGAACGAGATAGTTGACGCTCTGATGAAAAAATTCGGATATAAAAATGTTATGCAGGTGCCGAAGCTGGATAAGATTGTTATTAACATGGGCGTAGGCGAAGCAAAGGAAAATGCCAAGGTCCTGGACTCTGCTGTGAGAGATTTGGAAATCATCTCCGGCCAGAAGGCTGTAACCACAAAGGCTAAGAAGTCTGTTGCAAACTTCAAGCTTCGTGAGGGCATGGCTATCGGCTGTAAGGTAACTCTGCGGGGAGAGAGAATGTATGAATTCTTAGACCGCCTGATTAACCTGGCTCTTCCACGTGTACGTGACTTTAGAGGTGTTAATCCTAACGCTTTTGACGGCAGAGGAAACTATGCTCTCGGTATCAAAGAGCAGTTAATCTTTCCTGAGGTTGAGTACGATAAAATTGATAAGGTAAGAGGTATGGACATCATCTTCGTTACCACTGCTAAGACTGACGAAGAAGCTCGTGAACTTTTGACACTATTCAATATGCCGTTTGCAAAATAGTTAGGAGGAAACTTTCATGGCTAAGACTTCAATGAAGATTAAACAGCAGCGTCCTGCTAAGTTCTCCACCAGAGAGTACAACCGCTGCAGAATCTGTGGCCGTCCACATGCTTATTTAAGAAAATATGGCATTTGCCGTATCTGTTTCCGTGAGTTAGCATACAAGGGCCAGATTCCCGGCGTTAAAAAAGCTAGCTGGTAGGCATTGAGCACTGAATGAGGTCTCTCACGTGTTTACTGCGAAAGCTGATATTCCGAATGCAGAGAGGAATATCATCCCCATGAAGCTAGGGTATCATTCCTATTAAGCAGGGGAGGGCAGAACGGTGTGGGAATCTAAAAGGTGCGACATTCCTGAAAGGATAAATTTAGAAAAGGAGGCAATATAAAATGACAATGAGCGATCCCATTGCAGATATGCTTACAAGAATCCGTAACGCAAATACTGCAAAGCATGATACAGTAGACGTACCTTCATCCAAGATGAAATTAGCTATTGCTGATATTCTGGTAAAAGAGGGCTATGTTGCAAAGTACGACATGGTAGAGGACGGCGGTTTTCAGACCATCAGAATTACTCTAAAGTACGGTAAAGACAAGAATGAAAAAATTATCTCCGGTATTAAGAGAATCTCCAAGCCAGGTCTGCGTGTGTACGCAAACAAGGAGGAGCTTCCCAAGGTACTGGGCGGACTTGGTACCGCAATTATCTCCACGAACCACGGCGTAGTTACCGATAAGGAGGCGCGCCAGTTAGGTGTAGGCGGAGAGGTATTGGCATTTGTTTGGTAAGCTGTGAGCGTTTAGCGAGGTATCTTACGAACTTAGTGCGAACGCCCGTTCCGAGACTTAACGAGGTGTTTTATGAGTTTAGTTGAGCGGTCGTTAAGCGTCAGCAGATGCCTTAAATAAGTGAAGCGCTTTCGCATCCAAGCGGCCAAAAGGCGGTCGCCAAGCGCTAAATGCAACTGAAAACAGAAGGAACCCAAGCGTTCCTTCCGAGAATTTAAGTAGGAGGTAAATGGCATGTCACGTATTGGCAGAATGCCAGTTGCGGTTCCGGCAGGCGTAACTGTTACAATCGCAGAAGGAAATAAAGTGACCGTAAAAGGTCCTAAGGGAACATTGGAGAGAGAGCTCCCGGCAGAGATGTTGATCGAGCAAAAGGACGGACAGATTATCGTAAGCAGACCAAATGATTTAAAGAGAATGAAATCTTTACACGGTCTGACAAGAACCCTGGTTAATAACATGATACATGGTGTAACCGAGGGCTATGAAAAGGTTTTGGAGGTAAATGGAGTTGGTTACAGAGCCTCCAAGCAGGGTAAGAAACTTACTCTGAATCTAGGTTATTCCCATCCGGTTGAGATGGAGGACCCGGAAGGCATCGAGACTGTATTAGATGGGCAGAACAAGATCACTGTTAAAGGTATCAATAAAGAAAAAGTTGGCCAATACGCTGCTGAAATCAGAGACAAGAGAAGACCTGAACCATACAAGGGTAAGGGTATCAAGTATGCTGACGAGGTTATCAGACGTAAAGTTGGTAAGACTGGTAAGAAATAATTAAGGAGAGTGTAAAAATGGTTAACAAACAGTCAAGAAGCGAAATTCGCGTAAAGAAACACAACAGAATGCGTAACCGTTTTGCTGGCACAGCAGAAAGACCGCGTCTGGCAGTGTTTAGAAGTAATAATCATATGTATGCTCAAATTATCGACGATACGGTTGGCAACACCTTGGTTGCTGCATCTACAGTTGAGAAAGAGGTTAAGGCTGAACTGGAGAAAACCAGCGATAAGGCAGCTGCAGCATATATAGGTACAGTAATTGCAAAGAGAGCCCTTGAAAAAGGTATCAAGGAAGTTGTATTCGACAGAGGCGGCTTTATATATCAGGGCAAAGTTCAGGCATTAGCAGACGCAGCTCGCGAAGCTGGTCTGGATTTTTAGGAGAGGAGAACGAAACATGAAGCGTACAATTATTGATGCCAGTCAGATGGAGCTGAACGATAAGGTAGTGGCTATCAAGAGAGTCTCCAAGACTGTTAAAGGTGGACGTACCATGAGATTTTCCGCTCTGGTGGTAGTTGGCGATGGCAACGGTCACGTTGGCGCAGGCTTAGGCAAGGCCGGCGAGGTTCCGGAGGCTATTCGCAAAGGTAAAGAAGCCGCAATTAAAAATATGGTAGCGATACCCGTAGATGAGAATAAGAGCATCCCACATGATTTTATCGGTAAATTTGGCAGTGCGTCTGTTCTGTTAAAGAGAGCTCCGGAGGGTACTGGCGTTATTGCAGGCGGACCTGCACGTTCCGTATTGGAGATGGCGGGAATCAAGAACATCCGTACAAAGTCTTTAGGCTCCAACAACAAAACTAACGTAGTTCTGGCAACCCTTGCCGGCTTAACCTCACTGAAGACCCCTGAGGAATTCGCAAGACTGCGCGGCAAATCTGTAGAAGAAATTGTGGGCTAATAGGAGGAAACAGACATGGCAGAGAAATTAAAGATCACATTAGTCAAGTCCCCTATCGGTGCTATTCCAAAGCAGAAGGCAACTGTTAAGGCTCTGGGACTTACCAAGATGCACAAGACGGTGGAGATGCCAGACAATGGCGCTGTCAGAGGCATGATTATGAGTGTAAGACATTTAGTAAAAGTTGAAGAAATCTAATCAGATAAAGTTAGGAGGTGCAGCCATGGAATTGTCAAATTTAAAGCCTGCTGCAGGTTCAAAGCATAGCGATAATTTTAGAAGAGGCCGTGGTCATGGTTCAGGAAACGGAAAGACTGCCGGTAAGGGCCATAAGGGGCAGAAGGCTCGTTCAGGAGCTACAAGACCTGGCTTCGAGGGTGGACAGATGCCTTTATACAGGCGTATTCCAAAGCGTGGTTTCACGAATATTAATTCTAAGACCATTATTGGTATTAATGTTAGCGTACTGGAGCGATTCGAGCAGGATACAGTGATAACGGTGGAAACGCTCATGGAAGCCGGCATCATTAAGAACCCAAGAGATGGCGTCAAGATTCTTGGAAATGGAGAATTAACCAAAAAGCTCACCGTTAAGGTTGATGCATTCAGCGAAGGTGCAAAATCTAAAATCGAGGCTTTAGGTGGAACCTGCGAGGTGATCTAATGTTTAAAACGATCAGAAATGCATTTAAGGTAAAAGAGCTTAGAACGAAGATTCTTTACACTTTTATGATGCTGGTAGTCATCCGCTTCGGATGCCAGCTTCCGATTCCGGGAATTAAGACTACATTCTTTGCGAATTGGTTTGCAAAGCAGACGACGGATGTGTTTGGCTTTTTTAATGCTATGACAGGTGGTTCATTTTCATCTATGTCCATCTTCGCATTAAGTATTACGCCATACATTACATCATCCATTATCATTCAGCTGTTAACCATCGCCATACCAAAGCTGGAAGAACTCCAGAAGGATGGTGAGGACGGAAGAAAAAAGATTCAGGAATACACCCGATATACCACCGTTGCCCTGGCACTGATTGAATCAAGTGCCATGGCCATCGGTTTTGGACGTCAGGGACTTCTCCTTGACTACAATGCATGGAACATCATCGTTGCTGTGATTACCATGACAACAGGCAGTGCGCTGCTGATGTGGATTGGCGAGCAGATTACAGAAAAGGGCGTAGGAAACGGTATTTCGATTGTGCTGTTATTCAATATTTTATCCAGTGTTCCCAGCGATATGAGAACTCTGTACTACCACTTTGTATTTGGACAGACCATATTTACAGCAGCTATCAGAATTCTGATAATAGCTGTGGTTATCTTGGCTATGGTAGTGTTCGTTATCGTATTAAACGATGCGGAGAGAAGAATCCCTGTGCAGTATTCGAAAAAGATGGTTGGCCGTAAAATGGTTGGAGGACAGGCTTCCAACATCCCGTTAAAGATTAATACCGCAGGTGTTATGCCGGTTATTTTTGCTTCTTCCATTATGTCATTTCCGGTCGTGATCGCACAGTTTGTGCCGGCAATGCAGACCGGATGGGCGGCGGAATTTGTAAAGGTACTGAACTCAGGCTCATGGTGTAAGCCTGACCAGCCGGTATATTCCATCGGTTTGGTAATCTACATTGCATTGCTGATTATGTTTGCTTACTTCTATACGTCCATCACCTTTAACCCCTTGGAGGTAGCAAATAACATGAAAAAGCAGGGAGGCTTTATTCCGGGTATCCGTCCAGGTAAGCCGACCAGCGATTATTTAAAAAAGATTTTGGATTATATTGTTCTCATTGGAGTGTTAGGGCTGATTGTGATTGCGATTGTTCCGATTATTGTGTCCGGAGTATTTAATGTAAGCCGTATTTCATTTTCCGGAACTTCCCTAATCATTATCGTAGGCGTAGTGCTGGAGACAATTAAAGCAGTGGAATCTCAGATGCTTGTGCGTTATTATAAGGGATTTTTGAACGATTAATAACTGCCCGCGGACAGCTGCCGGGTTCTGGCTGGGCTATGGCTTCTTGCCCCTGTGGGAATCAATCAATCTGCCTTTGTGGTATTCCACAAGGGCGGATTGATTGCGTTATAAGAAACATTGAGCCACTGCACTAAGCTCGTAAAGAGCTAAGTGCCAGCGGCATGTACCGCACGTAAACGCTTAAGGGACAGGCGTTAAGTGCTCATAACGAGGAGGGTTTGTCTTATGAAGATTATTATGTTAGGCGCTCCGGGTGCGGGAAAAGGCACCCAGGCAAAGAAAATTGCAGCGAAGTATCAGATTCCCCATATCTCCACAGGCGATATCTTCCGTGCCAATATTAAGAACGGAACGGAGCTTGGTATGAAGGCCAAAGCATTTATGGATGCAGGTGGGCTGGTGCCGGACGAGATTACCATTGGCATGCTGCTGGATCGGATTCAAGAAGCAGACTGCGCAAAGGGATATGTACTAGATGGATTTCCAAGAACCATCCCTCAGGCAGAAAGCCTTACAAAGGCTTTGAAGGACATGGGCGAATCCATAGACTACGCAGTCAATGTGGATGTACCGGATGAAAGCATTATCCGCCGTATGTCCGGACGCCGTGCCTGCCTGGCCTGCGGCTCTACGTATCATATTGTATATAACGTACCTAAGACAGAGGGAGTATGTGATGTCTGCGGTCAGCAGCTGGTTCTCAGGGATGATGATAAGCCTGAAACTGTGAAGAAGCGTCTGGATGTATATCATGAACAAACCCAGCCTCTGATTGATTATTATAAGAAGACAGGCGTGTTGGCTGAAGTAGATGGAACTATGGATATGGAAGAGGTATTCCAGGCTATCGTCAGGATTTTAGGAGCGTAAAGAATGGTGACAATTAAATCAGAACGGGAAATTGAATTAATGCGTGAGGCCGGCAGGATTCTTGCCGAGGTTCACAGAGAGCTGGGCAAGATTGTAAAGCCAGGGATATCGACTAAAGAGATCGACCGAATCTGTGAGGAGATGATAAGGAGCCGCGGGTGTACCCCTTCCTTTTTGAATTATCAGGGATTTCCAGCGTCCGTTTGTATTTCGATTAATGATGAAGTAGTTCATGGGATTCCGAATAAGCACCGCTTTTTGGAAGAAGGAGATATTGTCAGCCTGGATACAGGCGTTATTTGGCACGGCTATCAGTCCGACGCGGCCAGAACCCATATGATTGGCGAAGTAAGCCCTCAGGCCAGGAAGTTAGTTGAGGTGACAGAGCAGAGCTTTTTTGAGGGAATAAGGTTTGCAAAAGCCGGCAATCATCTCAATGATATATCCAGAGCAATACAGAGCTATGCGGAGAGCTTTGGCTTTGGTGTGGTTCGTGATTTGGTAGGGCATGGAATCGGTACAGATATGCATGAAGCGCCGGAGATTCCTAACTTTGCGCAGAGACGCAAGGGCATTAAGCTGGCTGCGGGTATGACCCTTGCCATCGAACCGATGATTACTGCCGGGCGCTTTGATGTAGCCTGGACGGATGATGAATGGACCGTTGTTACGGAGGACGGGTCGCTGGCATCTCATTATGAGAACACCATCCTGATTACGGATGGCGAGCCTGAGATTTTATCGTTGTAGCAGAGGTGTGCCTATGGTAGAGGTTAAGGAGGCCGGTCTGGTAAAAAGCCTGGCAGGCCACGACAAAAATGAACTGTATATCATAATCAGTGTCCAGGGGGAATATGTTAGTTTGTCAGACGGAAGGAAGCATCCTCTTCATAAACCAAAACGCAAGAACAGGAAACACTTGCAGCTTATTGATAAGTACGACGAAGTCTTAAGGAGAAAGCTTATAGAAGGCGCGGCGGTGAATGACGAGGAGATTGTGTTCTTTATCCGCGCCCACAAGCAGTAGGAGGTAAAAGGAAATGTCCAAAGCAGATGTAATTGAGATTGAAGGAACTGTAGTTGAAAAGTTACCAAACGCCATGTTTCAGGTAGAACTGGAAAATGGTCATCAGGTGCTGGCTCATATCAGCGGAAAGCTTCGTATGAACTATATCCGCATTCTGCCAGGAGATAAAGTAACAATTGAACTGTCCCCATATGATTTGTCCAAAGGAAGAATTATTTGGAGGGATAAATAAGAAGCGTTATCTGAGGCAGCCAGAGGCAAAGCTTGGGTTTCAGAACACCAGTGGAATTGAAAAGGCCGCAGGAGAACTAGAACCCCCATATTGTCATTGGATCAATGCACTGGCTGACTTGCAGTCAGTAAACAGTTAGAAAACCGGCAAAAAAGTACTTGCAATCATGAAATTTATTTGATATAATATTTCGGAAACTTTGTTGGTCTATAGAAAGGAGAATTACTGTGAAGGTTCGATCATCCGTTAAACCGATCTGCGAAAAATGCAAGATTATCAAGAGAAAAGGCAGTATCAGAGTAATTTGCGAAAATCCAAAGCATAAACAGAGACAAGGTTAATTAAATTTAGGAGGTGTAATACACACATGGCTCGTATTTCAGGTGTTGACTTACCAAGAGAGAAGCGTGTTGAGATTGGTCTTACTTACATCTATGGAATTGGCAGAGCAAGTTCCAACCGTATCTTGGCAGAGGCTGGCGTGAATCCAGATACTCGTGTTAAGGACTTAACCGATGATGAGGTAAAGAAGCTGGCTACCATCATTGCTGACTCTCAGATTGTGGAAGGTGATCTTCGCAGGGAGATTGCTATGAACATTAAGAGACTTCAGGAGATTGGATGCTACAGAGGAATCCGTCACAGAAAGAGCCTGCCGGTTCGTGGTCAGAAGACAAAGACTAACGCCAGAACCTGCAAGGGCCCGAGAAAAACAGTAGCAAATAAGAAAAAGTAAGTCTGGCATTGCGTACTTAGTAGGGGTTCTTACGAACTGAGTACGGAGGATGTTCTTTAATCATTGGGAGAAGAACTTCAATATTATGCAACATGGCAACAGAATTCGATTTGTATGTTTTAAAAACAGGAAGAGCGAATTCAAGAAAATGAGAAAGTAGGTTAGTTTAAAATGGCTAAAAAAGTGTCCACGACTAAAAAAGTTACAAAAAAGCGTGTGAAGAAAAACGTTGAACGCGGACAGGCACATATCCAGTCATCTTTTAATAACACAATAGTTACGTTAACGGATGCACAGGGTAATGCTTTATCTTGGGCAAGTGCCGGTGGTCTGGGATTTAGAGGTTCAAGGAAATCTACTCCTTATGCAGCTCAGATGGCAGCAGAAACTGCTACGAAGGCAGCTCTTGTACATGGCTTGAAGTCAGTTGATGTAATGGTCAAGGGTCCTGGCTCAGGACGTGAGGCAGCTATCCGCGCCCTTCAGGCATGTGGACTGGAAGTGACAAGCATTAAGGACGTAACACCAGTACCACATAACGGATGCCGTCCGCCAAAGCGTAGAAGAGTCTGATTCATCTTAATTAGGAGGTAAATAAAAAGTGGCAGTAGATAGAGTTCCTGTTCTTAAAAGATGCAGATCCCTTGGTCTGGATCCAATCTATTTAGGAATTGATAAAAAATCAAACAGAGAATCCAAAAGAGCAAATAAAAAGTTAAGCGAGTATGGCATGCAGCTGAGAGAAAAGCAGAAAGCCAAATTCATTTACGGCGTATTAGAGAAGCCTTTCCGCAACTACTATGCCAGGGCATCCAAGATGAATGGTATGGTAGGTACCAATCTGATGATTCTGTTGGAGTGCAGGCTGGACAACGTTCTGTTCCGTATGGGATTTGGACGCACACGTAAGGAAGCGCGTCAGATTGTTGACCACAAGCATGTTCTTGTGAATGGCAAGCAGGTTAATATCCCATCCTTCCAGGTTAAGGCTGGAGATGTGATTGAGATTAAGGAGAAGAACAAATCAGCTCAAAGATACAAAGATATTCTGGAGGTAACTGCAGGCCGTCTTACACCTGCATGGCTGGAGGTAGACCAGGAGAATCTGCGCGGCACCGTTAAGGAATTGCCGTCCAGAGATGAGATTGATGTTCCGGTAAACGAAATGCTTATCGTCGAGTTGTATTCCAAGTAATCTATGAGCTATTACAAATAATGCAGGCCTGCTCTATAAAGAGCAGGCGAACTGCGTCACTTGGCTTATATATCCCTCGAGATTTAATAGAAACCCAAAAAGGAGGGGCTATTAGTGTTCGATTTTGAAAAACCCAATATTGAAATCGCAGAGATTTCAGAAGACAAGAGATACGGCAAGTTTGTAGTTGAACCACTTGAGAGAGGTTACGGCACTACACTGGGCAATTCCTTAAGAAGAATTATGCTTTCTTCTTTACCCGGAGCCGCAGTGAGTCAGGTAAAAATCGATGGCGTTTTGCATGAGTTCAGTTCCATTCCTGGCGTCAAGGAAGATGTAACTGAAATTATTATGAACATCAAAAGCTTAGCGATCAAGAACAGCAGCGATACCGACGAGCCTAAGATAGCTTATATTGAGCACGAGGGTGAAGGTGTGATTACCGCTGCCGATATTCAGGCAGATGCCGATATTGAGATTATGAATCCTGATCAGGTCATCGCTACGTTAAGCGGCGGCTCTGACAGCAAGTTCTACATGGAGCTTACAATTACCAAAGGCCGCGGTTATATCAGTGCGGATAAGAATAAGAATGACGATCTGCCAATCGGTATTATTGCGGTTGATTCTATTTACACTCCGGTAGAGCGGGTAAACATGGCTGTCACCAACACCCGTGTGGGACAGCAGACAGATTTTGATAAACTGACACTTGAGATTTATACCAACGGTACCCTGGCTCCTGATGAGGCAGTCAGCCTGGCTGCCAAGGTGTTAAGCGAGCATTTAAATTTGTTTATCGACCTTTCCGAAAATGCCAGAACTGCGGAAATCATGGTGGAGAAGGAAGATAATGAAAAGGAAAAGGTGCTTGAGATGAACATAGACGAGCTGGAGCTGTCTGTTCGTTCTTATAATTGTCTGAAGCGGGCCGGTATCAATACGGTGGAGGAGTTGTGCAACCGGACTTCTGAGGATATGATGAAGGTTCGCAACCTTGGCCGTAAGTCCTTAGAGGAAGTGCTTGCAAAGCTAAAGGAATTAGGATTACAGTTGAATCCAAGTGATGAAGCTTAAGGGAGAAGCTGTTCCCTTTCAATCGCTTTCAGCCAATAAGTCCAAGGATGCATGGCTGAGAGAGCCAATAAATCAAGCGGATTAAAATGCCGGCGCCAGTAAGTCCGATGGAGCGTGGCTGAGGTGTTCCGCAATAATGGAGGAATAATAAATGGCAGGGTATAGAAAATTAGGAAGAACTTCCGATCAGAGAAAGGCTTTAATAAGAAGCCAGGTAACTGCGTTGTTATATCATGGCCGTATCAGAACCACTGAAGCCAGAGCGAAGGAAATCCGCAAGGTTGCAGAGAGCCTGATTGCTATGGCAGTTAAGGAAAAGGACAACTACGAGACTGTTAAGGTTACTGCTAAGGTTGCCCGCAAGGACAAGGATGGCAAAAGGGTTAAGGAAGTTGTTGACGGTAAGAAGGTTACCGTATATGATGAGGTTGAGAAGGAAATCAAGAAGGATATGCCTTCCAGACTTCACGCAAGAAGACAGATGTTAAAGGTTCTTTACGGTGTAACTGAGGTTCCGGCACAGGCTGCTGGTAGAAAAAGAAACACCAAGTCAGTTGATCTGGTTGCCAAGATGTTTGACGAGGTGGCTCCAAAGTATACCGGACGTAACGGCGGTTATACCAGGATTGTTAAGATCGGACAGCGTAAGGGTGACGCCGCAATGGAAGTTTTGCTTGAACTGGTATAATATAACAGAGAACCGTTTGTTAAAGCTGCAGATGCAAAAATTGCGTTTGCAGCTTTTTTAACCCATAGTTTACCCTGCTATAATTTTGTCAGAATATTGTTAAGTTATGGAATTATCGCAAGAATATCGTAAGTTGACGGACAACTGCCTTCTGGGCTATAATAAAAATAGGAAAGGAAAGGATTGAGGGAGAACCCTTTTTAAAGGAGGTTGAATGTTCATGAGAAGCGTGAAGCGAATACTATGTGTAGTGCTGGCAGCCGGAGCGCTGGTCACGTCGCTGCCCATACAATCGATAGCGGCGGACTACAAGTATATAACCAGTATTTCTCTGAAGGTAGACATTGACCTGGACAGCGGAGATGAGGTAAACAGGGGAGACAGCTTGGGGACGAATTCCAGTGACAGTGGAAATAGAGTCTATACAACCTCTAACAAGTACCGGGTGGTGGAGGCTGAATGGTCTAATGATAAGGAGCTATCGGTAGGAGATACGCCAAAGATTATTGTATGGCTGGAGCCGGATAATAGTGGCAGCACGGAATATCGGTTCCGAAGCAGCTACAGCTCCAATAATGTGAGTGTCAGCGGCGGTACCTTTGTGTCAGCTGGCAAAACCGGTGGAGATCTGAAAGTGACCCTGAAAGCGAACGGAATCAAGGGAACCTATGACGCGCCGGAGGAAGCGGAGTGGGGCAGCGGTAAGGGGAAGGCTACCTGGGAAAAGGGAAGCAGCAGCACCAATTACTTTGACGTATATCTTTACCGGGGAAATTCTGTGGTTAAGAAGCTGGAGGATTACAACGGCACCTCCTATAATTTCTATCCATATATGACGAAGGAAGGGGACTATTCCTTTAAGGTAAGAGCTGTTCCTCATACTGATGGGGAGAAACGCTACGGAAAAAAGAGCGAGTGGACGGAATCCGACAGCAGATACATTGATGAGGATGAAGTATCCGACGGAACAGGTCAGGACAACGGTGCCACAGCCAGCGGAGGCACTACGGATGTAGGATGGCGCAAAGATGGAGATTACTGGTATTTCCGTTATCCAGACGGCAATTATCAAAAGGCCGGTTGGCTTCGCTGGAATGACAAGTGGTATCTTTTTGATTCACAGGGAAGAATGCTTACAGGCTGGCAACAGACGGGTAATCAGTGGTATTATCTTGGTGACAGCGGAGATATGAAGACCGGCTGGGTTAAGAGCAACAATTTATGGTACTATCTGAATCCTAATAACGGCGGTCCGGAAGGTGCTATGGTTAAGAATAGCTGGCTTACCATCAATGGAAAGACTTACTTTATGAACGAAAGCGGAGCTATGGTTGAGGGCTGGTATAAGGTTGAGAATAATTTTTATTATTTCTATCCAGGGGATGGCTCCAAAGCAGTGAATACTGCGGTGGACGGATTTAAGCTGGATGCCAACGGGATTTGGGTTCATTAAAAAGAGTTAGCACAAGGAGCTGCAGGTGGACTGTAGCTCCGTTTTTATTTCCATCTATTGACTTCTACTGCAATATCAACTACAATGTAGAAACGTAGCGAACGAAGGGTTCGATTGTGAGGAAGACTATGGGAATTGTGAAAGCGGCCAGACTGGTATATGAGTATATCAGGAGGGATGAGGAAGAAACGATAGAGGAAGTGAATCGGGCCATAGATGGGCTGGATTTGGAAATAGAAAAAGGGGATTTTGTGGCTGTGCTGGGCCACAATGGTTCTGGGAAATCCACCCTTGCAAAGCATATCAACGGCCTTTTGTTGCCTACTGAGGGTACCGTATGGGTAGGAAATATGGATACCAGAGATGAGGAGCATATCTGGGATGTGAGAAAGACTGCTGGAATGGTATTCCAGAATCCAGATAACCAGATTATCGGCAATATTGTGGAAGAGGATGTTGGCTTTGGCCCTGAAAATATAGGGGTGCCTACAGAAGAGATATGGAAGCGGGTGGATGAGAGTCTAAAAGCAGTGGGTATGGATGCTTATCGGCTCCAGTCTCCCAATAAGCTGTCTGGAGGTCAGAAACAGAGGGTTGCCATTGCGGGTGTTATGGCTATGAGGCCGGAGTGCATTATTTTGGATGAGCCTACGGCTATGCTGGACCCTAACGGACGGAAGGAAGTAATAAAGACGATTCATGAGCTAAATCAGTCTGAAGGAATTACTGTACTGTTGATTACACATTACATGGAGGAGGCTGTGGAGGCTGATCGGATTGTGGTGATGGATGAGGGAAAAGTTGTGATGGACGGAAAGCCCAGAGAAATATTTTCCAGAGTGAAGGAATTAAAACACTATGGCCTGGACGTGCCCCAGGTTACGGAGCTGGCTTTTGAACTGAAAGAAGCCGGCATGCCTCTGCCTGAAGGAATAATAAGCAGGGAGGAGCTGGTGAAGGCGCTTTTGCCGTTGCTGAAGCAGGAGAAAACGGGGCAGTGAAGGAGATAGGGTATGTCAATTAAAGCAGTCGATTTGAATTGTATATATGGAGGCGGCACTGCCTTTGAACATCATGCGCTGTTTGATGTGAACCTGGAGATAGAGGACGGGGAATTTATCGGCTTAATCGGTCACACAGGTTCAGGAAAGTCCACCTTGATTCAGCATTTTAACGGGCTTATCAAGGCAAATGCAGGGGAGCTTTATTATAACGGAGAAAATATCTACAGCGATGGCTATGATATGAAGGAGCTAAGAGGCAAGGTGGGGCTGGTGTTCCAATATCCAGAGCATCAGCTGTTTGAGGTGGATGTTCTTTCTGATGTCTGCTTTGGTCCCAGAAATCAGGGATTGTCCAAGGAGGAGGCCGAGGAGAGAGCGAAAAAGGCTTTGGAATTGGTAGGGTTGAATTCTTCCTATTATAAGCAGTCCCCCTTTGAACTGTCAGGTGGACAGAAACGCCGGGTAGCCATCGCCGGTGTGCTGGCTATGGAGCCGGAGGTTCTTATCCTGGACGAGCCTACGGCAGGCTTGGATCCAAGAGGGAGAGATGAGATTCTGACCCAGATTGATCAGCTTCACAGGGAGAGGAATATGACCATCATCCTGGTGTCTCACAGCATGGAGGATGTGGCCAGATATGCGGATCGGCTTATAGTGATGGATCATGGTCAGAAGGTATTTGACGATACACCAAAGGAGGTATTCCGCCACTACAGGGAGCTGGAAAGCATTGGTCTGGCAGCGCCTCAGATTACCTATTTGGTTCATGATCTGAAGGCGGGCGGGGTCGATATAGACGATGAGGTTACTACAGTGGAGGAAGCCGGAAGGGCTATACTGGCATTGTGGAATAAGCTTGAGGGAAGGCAGCAGGGATAGGGATGTTTAGAGATACTACATTGGGACAATATTATCCGGTCGAATCAGCGGTTCACCAGCTGGATCCAAGAACCAAGCTTTTTGGAACCATGGTATTTATAGCGTCCCTTTTTATAGCAGATAATATTTGGGGCTATGCCATTGCTACTTTGGCTCTGGCGGCTGTAATTAAAATGACGAAGGTTCCCTTTCGTTTTATGGTCAGGGGACTAAAGGCTATCATGATACTTCTGATCATCAGCGTCAGCTTTAATCTGTTTCTTACAGATGGTCAGGTGATAGCCAGACTTTGGATATTTAAAATAACGGTAGAGGGCGTACGGCTGGCTGTATTCATGGGCGTCCGCCTGGTTTACCTGGTAGTAGGCTCCTCTGTTATGACCTTGACTACCACTCCCAACCAGCTGACAGATGGACTGGAAAAGGGACTGGGATTCCTGAACCGGTTTAAGGTGCCGGTTCATGAGGTAGCCATGATGATGTCTATTGCGCTTCGGTTCATTCCTATCCTGGTGGAGGAGACAGACAAGATTATGAAGGCTCAGACTGCCAGAGGAGCCGATTTTGAGACTGGAGGACTGATTCAGAAAGCAAAGGCTCTGGTGCCTCTGCTGGTGCCCTTATTCATATCTGCTTTCCGGAGGGCCACGGAGCTGGCCATGGCCATGGAGGCCCGGTGCTACCGGGGCGGAGAGGGAAGAACCAAGATGAAACCTCTGCAGTATCGTCAGGCAGATCATGATGCCTATATGGTTCTGACGCTGTATTTTGTGGTAATGATTGCAGCTAGAGTGTATTTGTAGCCAATAGCTTTTTAATCAAGAGCTGCAGCCATGCCCAGATGTGTATGAGACGGGAGAGTGGAATGAAACGTGTAAGAATTGTGGTGGCCTATGACGGCACTAATTATCATGGCTGGCAGCTACAGCCCAATGGAGTTACCATTGAATCCGTGTTAAATGAAAAGCTGACAGAGCTGCTTGGGGAGGCGATTTCGGTGATCGGAGCCAGCCGTACCGACTCGGGGGTACATTCTCAGGGGAATGTAGCTGTCTTTGATACGGAAAATAGGATGCCCGCAGACAAGATATGCCTGGCTTTAAACCAGCGCCTTCCTGAAGACATCCGCGTCCAGTCCTCAGAGGAGGTAGCACTCAGCTGGCATCCGAGAAGATGCGCATGTGTAAAAAAAACCTACGAATACAGAGTTTTGAACCGCAGAATTGAAATGCCTTCCTGCCGTCTGTATTCTCACTTCTGCCATTTTGCGCTGAATCTGGAGCGGATGCAGGCTGCAGCCAGGTGCCTGGAAGGGGAGCACGATTTTAAAAGCTTCTGCAATGTCCGTACCCAGGCTGAGGACACTGTCAGAACCATTTACAGTCTTAGCGTAACCAGGAACGAGGCAGATATGATTACGATCCGTGTTACGGGAAACGGATTTCTTTACAATATGGTAAGAATTTTAGCTGGAACGCTTTTGGCTGTGGGAATGGGCAGGCTTCAGCCGGAGGATATGGAGACGATTCTGGCAGCAAAAGACCGAAGTGCAGCTGGTCCGACTGCGCCCGCCAAGGGCTTGTTTCTTATAAATATAAAATATGGGGAATGAAGTTGCCTGATTCCATCCGCGTAGGGCTTTTCGTGGCAATACTGGAAGCTTATAACGAGAGGAGAGAGGGGTGCGGCTTGGGAAGGGTGTTTCCCTTCATCTTCAAAAAGAGCGATCTACATGGAAAAATTTTCTCATAAGAGGTTGACATATACCTATTCTTATTATATAATATTTAACTGTGACATTAGCAGAAGATGCTCATCCAAAGCCCCGGAGTGAGCATTTATAGATAAATACTTACCATATTTATCATGCAGAAAGCGGGCATCCGTTGGATGTCAGGTATATAACAGGATTGAGATTAACAGGAGGTTAACCAATGAAGAGTTTTATGGCTAGTCCAGCGACAATTGAAAGAAAATGGTATGTAGTTGATGCTACAGGATATACATTAGGACGCTTATCTTCCGAGATTGCAAAAGTTTTAAGAGGAAAGAATAAGCCAATTTTCACACCACACATGGATTGCGGTGATTATGTAATCGTAGTGAACGCAAATAAGGTAAAAGTGACCGGTAAGAAGTTAGACCAGAAAATCTACTACAATCACTCCGAATACGTAGGCGGTATGAGAGAGACAACTCTTCGTGAAATGATGGCTAAGAAGCCTGAGAGGGTGGTAGAGTTAGCTGTTAAGGGTATGCTTCCAAAGGGACCTCTGGGAAGAAGCATGTTAAATAAGCTTCATGTATATGCAGGTCCGGATCATGAGCAGGTAGCGCAGAAACCAGAAGCTTTATCATTTTAATGAGGATTGGAGGAAGAAAGTATCATGGCTAACGCAAAATTTTACGGAACAGGCAGAAGGAAAAAATCCATTGCTAGAGTATATTTGGTACCGGGAACCGGAAAAATAACCATCAACAAGAGGGATATTGATGAATATCTTGGCCTTGAAACCTTGAAGCTAATCGTTCGTCAGCCTTTAGTGGCAACTGAAACAACCGACAAGTTTGACGTACAGGTTAACGTACGTGGCGGCGGCACAACCGGACAGGCAGGCGCTATCCGTCACGGTATCTCCAGAGCTCTGATTCAGGCAGACACTGATTTTAGACCAATTCTGAAAAAAGCTGGTTTTTTAACAAGAGATCCAAGAATGAAGGAGAGAAAGAAGTACGGTCTCAAAGCCGCACGTCGCGCTCCGCAGTTCAGCAAGCGATAAAAGTTATCAAAAGCCCCGAAACCGTGTGGTTTCGGGGCTTTTTTAGCAGAGTTTGAACCAAGCTAACTTGCTTTGGCGATATTTATATGGGTTAAATCCCGAAAGAAATTTAAAGATTAGAATTGGAATCGATATTAATTTGGCCTTTTTCAGATAGAGGTAGCTGGGCGACATATACTAGTTCTTATAGCGAGAATTGGTCGACTTATATTGTGTAAGAGCTTATAATGAAATATACAAAAAAGAGACTTAACAGGAGGGATGAGGATGGCAAGAAAGAATCCATTCGTTTTGCCAATATTAAAATGGGTAGGTGGCAAAAGACAGCTATTGGATAGCATAGAGCCACTTATTCCGAAATGTTCAACATATTACGAACCATTTATAGGAGGAGGGGCAGTGCTGTTTAGTAGACAGCCTGATAAAGCTGTTATAAATGATTCGAATCGGGAATTGATCAATGTTTATTTAACAATAAAAGAAGAACCGGAAGCTTTGATAGAAAAATTGAATGAACATAAAGAGAAAAATTCCGAAGCTTATTTTTATCGTATACGTGCTTTGGATCGTGATAAAAAGGTTTTTGAACGTATGACGAATGTTGAAAGAGCGGCAAGGAGCATATATTTAAATAAAACCTGTTACAACGGTTTGTTTCGAGTAAATAGCTCAGGAGAGTTTAACTCACCTTGGGGTAGATATAAAAATCCGAATATCACAAATGAAACAACAATAAACGCATTGCACTCATACTTTAATAAAGCAGATATCATAATCAAATGTGGCGATTATAAAGCTGCATTAAAAGGAATTCGAAAAGGTGCGTTTGTATATCTTGACCCGCCATATATGCCAATAAGTTCTTCGGCATCTTTTACTGGCTATACAGCAGGTGGTTTTGGAGAGAAGGAGCAGATTGTATTAAAAGAGCAATGTGATGCTTTAAATGCAAAAGGCGTTCAGTTTTTGTTGTCAAACTCCTCCTGTCCTTTTATTGAGGATTTGTATAAGGACTACATCATTGAGCATGTTAATGCCAAACGAGCCATTAATGCTAATCCAGAAAAACGTGGGGATATAAAGGAGGTACTGGTACGTAATTATGAGCTTGATGGTTGAAAAATGGGAAATTCTATTTAATAAGTACAATATTCAAAATGAAATAAAGAAAAATGGTTTGTTTTTTATCCAATAAGATTGTAGGGAAAAAAATAAATAAACCAATCAGACTAGTATATATGGTTTATTCGAATGGCATGTTCCGATTGTTAGAATATGAATTTATTCTCTTCGATTGATGCAGAAGAAGTCAGAATTGGTTGCAAGGTGTTTGGCCAGTCAGTGGGGCAACAAGAAGTATATGAAGACGAACAGCTCTCCATAGACTGAAGACAGGCCGAAGGAGAGCTGTTGCCCTGCTGTAGATTACAATTCCATTAACGCACCCCGAATTTTGTGCCCCGTTTTAGGGAGCCGTTGCTGTTCCATTCTGTATAAACATATGGTCCTCCGTCGGTGGTTCCGTTCTCAGTAAAGGTATGGGTTGTTCCATTATAGTTGATATTGCCAGTTACAAGCTTACATTTGCTGTCCATATAATAGACATTGCCGTTGATTTTCATAATGCCGGCCTGAAGCTCTCCTGTATCTGCTGCAAAGTACCAGGTGCTATCCTTCTCAATCCATCCGGTGCGCATAACCTGATCGGGGCCAAAGAAAAACCAGTGATTCTGATAGCTGACCCAGTTATTGGTGCAGTAATCGCCTGAACCCCACTGATATTTAACACCCTGTGGCGTGCTTACAAAGCCTGCGGCAAATGATGTGATTGCTGATCCGGCCGTTAATGCCAACGACAGAGCTGCTATTGCAAAATAGTTCTTTCTCATGAGAAGTTCCCTCCTTGCGGTATATACTAATGTATTGTTTACTAGTTAGAGTCTACACCATGGAGCAGCTCCAAGGTCAATACAGTTAATATATTTGTAAGGAAAATGGAATATATTACAAATTGTAAGGCAGCTGCTATTAGGGGAAATAGAGAGCTTAAAACCATCCGCCGTCCAGTCCTATGATCTGACCTGTTAGGTAGGACTCCTTATATCCCAGATGATAAACAAGATCGGCTACCTCTTCGGCTCTTCCAAGCCTGCCTGATGGTATTTCATCCACCAGGGCAATCAGCTCGTCCTCCTCCATCCATTGATTCATTTCCGTATCGATAGCGCCGCAGGCTACTGCATTGACCTGAATATTGCTGGGCGCCAGCTCCTTGGCCAGGGCGCGGGTCAAAGCGTTAACGCCTCCCTTGGCAGCGGAATATGCGGTTTCACAGGAGGAGCCTACCACGCCCCATACAGAGGAAATATTGATAATTTTTCCTTGCTTTTGCTGGAGCATATGAGGAATAGCCAGCTTGCAGCAGTTGAAAACAGAGGTCAGGTTGGTGTGAAGCATCCTTTCCCAGTCGGAGGAGGCCATATCCTGAAGGAGGCCGATATAGGAAATACCAGCGTTGTTTACCAAAACATCTACTCCTCCGAAGTGTTTTTTAATTTTGCCAAACAGTTCTTCGCAGCAGGAAAAATCACCCATATCACCCATGTAAGCCAGGCAGGGAGCCTGAAAGGCTTGGATTTCCCTTACGGTCTGATGAAGCTGGTCTTCCCTTCGGACACAGCTGATAGCGACGTTGTAACCCTTTTTAGCAAATTTCACTGCGATGGCTTTTCCGATGCCTCTGGAGGCTCCGGTGACTAACACTGTTTTTCGTGGCATAACAACACATCCTTTCTTAAAATGTTTAGGTTTTTCGTTACATATGATTCTGTGAAGGTCTCACCCGCCTTTAAGACGGATATACGTCCCTTAATTCTTACTAAGAAATACAATATTAGTTTACCATACCAATAAAAGAATTGTAAGAATTTGAATTGTAATAAGTGAATTATCTGTGATATAATAAATTTGAATTGGTTAAAATGGTATAAATATGAAAATGTTTATAAGGAAAAGGTGAATGTCATGGGAAATATATATGATTTAATTATAATTGGTTCCGGGCCTGCAGGGCTGGCAGCGGCTGTTTACGCTCAAAGAGCAAGGCTGAATACACTGGTAATTGAAAAGGCGATGGTCAGTGGAGGCCAGGTGCTGACTACTTATGAAGTGGATAATTATCCTGGGCTTCCTGGTATCGGAGGATATGACTTGGGCCTTAAGTTCAGGGAGCACGCAGATGGGCTGGGGGCCGAATTTGCAGAGGATGATGTACAGAAAATTGAGGATGAGGGAAAAGGCGGCTTAAAGCGTGTAGTATGTGCCAATGAGACCTATGAAGCCAGAGCTCTGATTGTTGCCACCGGTGCAGTCCACAGAAAGCTGGAGGTTCCTGGAGAGGAGGAGTTAGCAGGAGCAGGGGTGTCCTACTGCGCAACCTGCGACGGCGCATTTTTTCGCAATAAGGTAACGGCCGTAGTAGGCGGCGGAGATGTGGCTGTGGAGGATGCCATCTTTTTGTCCCGCATGTGCAAAAAGGTTTACCTGATTCACAGAAGGGATGAGCTGAGGGCTGCAAAGAGCCTTCAGGAAGGGCTTATGTCCAAGGAAAATGTGGAAGTTATCTGGGACACAGTGGTGGATGCCATCCATGGGGAGGGCCAGGTAGAGAGCCTGTCTCTTACTAATGTAAAAACTGGAGAGAAGCAGGTGCTGGAGATACAGGGCGTGTTTATCGCTGTAGGAATTGCCCCGGAGAGCAGCGTATTTGACGGCATTGTAGAGATGGATCACGGATATATTAAAGCCGGTGAGGATGGAGTAACCTCTGCTCCTGGTATTTTTGCGGCTGGTGACGTAAGGACGAAGCCTCTTCGACAGATTATAACAGCAGCGGCAGATGGAGCAAATGCAGTGACCAGTGTAGAGCGGTATTTGGTTGAGAATTAGGGGGACGGTATTCGGATGAAGAAATGGAAGAAGATATTGGCGGTAAGCGGCGTTGTCATCTATACCTGCTCTATACCTGCACTGGCCTCTACAAATCTGGAGACTGGGTCATCACTTGCGGGCATTTCCGTAGCCTTGAACAATTACTATGCAGGGACTACGGAACCAGAGAAAACCTTGGCAAAGTCCTATTCGGATATGCAGAGGCTAGCCGGTTCAACTGACAGTAAAAGTACGAGCGTTGCAGGTTCCGGCAGTTCAGGGAAGGAGATGAAAGTTCCTGAGACGCCTAAGGAGACCGCCGCAGCCAAGCCAAAGCCATCGGCGTATGACAGTGTGGCCGTGTCTAAGGTAAATGGATCGGTGAACATCCGTACGGAGGCCAATACCACCAGTGACGTCACAGGAAAGATATATAACGATTGTGCGGCTACTATACTGGGGGCTGTAGATGGGGAAGGCGGCAAGTGGTACAAGATACAGTCCGGCTCTGTGACCGGCTACATAAAAGCGGAATATTTTGTTACAGGTAAGGAAGCAGAAGCCAGGATACAGCAGACAGGGACTACCTATGGAACCATCGTGGATACCCCAAGCCTTCGGCTAAGGGAGACCCCTGATTTGACCGGTAAAACTCTGACGCTTCTGTCCGAGGGAGCTCATTATGTAGTTACCGGGCAGGAGGGCGACTTCTATAAGGTGGCTGTGGACTCTGATCTGGAGGGCTACGTGTTTAAGGACTATATGAAAACCAGCGTTGAGTTTAAGGAAGCTGTATCAGTGGAGGAGGAGAAGGCGCGGGAAGCAGAGGAGTCCAGGCGCAAGGAGGAGGCAGATAAGGCTTTAAAAGCTTTGGAGGATGCCAAGAAGAAGGAAGAGGCCAAAAAGGCCACAACAGCTGCTACAAAGGCTCCGGAGACCACTGCAAGGGCTTCGGAGGCTAAAAAGGAGGAGACCAGGAAGACCACAGAGGCGGTGGTGGGAACTATATCTGCAAATCCGGAGAATGGAACGGATTCTACTGTAGAGGCTCCGGCTGTGCACAAGCCCAGTGAAACGACAAAGAGCCAAGGGCCTGAAGATTCCACGGGCTCGTCAGGGACCTCTTCATCTGAGGTAACCTCCGCTACCCGAAATGCAGTTGTAGCTTATGCAAAGCAATTTCTGGGCAATCCATATGTATATGGCGGGACGAGCCTTACAAATGGAGCAGACTGTTCCGGTTTTACTATGAGCGTATTCGCTCATTTCGGTATCAGCACAGGCAGAAGCTCCAGAGATCAGGCGGCAAAGGGAAGAACCATTCCGGTAAATGATGTGAAGCCAGGCGATTTGTTGTTTTACGCAAGCGGAGATTATATTAACCATGTGGCTCTCTATATCGGAGGCGGACAGGTTATCCATGCAAGCAATCCAACGACAGGTATTTGTATATCACCATCTAATTACAGGACACCCTGTAAGGCGGTTTCTTTTCTGGATTAAGAAAAAAATATAAAATCTATGAGGAATGGCATACTGGTCATGAGCTGGGTAAGCCATTCCTTTTTGTGTTTTATGAGACATAGAAGGCAATCAAAAGGAGATATTATAGAATAGGTTTTTACGAACATGCTGCAAAAAAACACGGTTCCAGCAGCCACTTGGAACCGTGTTTTTTGTCTTGGAGAGGGCTGGCTGCTGTTCAATTTGCTCTCGCAGTTCTGTTTGGCAGCATTCCTCTTGTCCATATTTTTAAAATAACTATCTAGAATTCCGGCTCAATAAGGCCGTAGGTGCCATTTTTACGCTTATATACCACGTTAACCTGGTCCGTGTCTGCGTTTAAGAATACATAGAAGCTGTGTCCAAGCATCTCCATCTGAAGGCATGCTTCCTCAGGAATAGTTGGCTTGATAGCAAATTTCTTTGACTTAACAATCTGAATTTCGTCATCCTGAATTTCATCCTCCTCCTCAATAAATGCTTGGGAGAAGGAAATGGCAGCCTGCTTCTTATCAATGAGTTTCTTTCTATATTTTCGGATCTGGCGCTCAATTACCTCCTCTACCAAATCGATGGATACATACATGTCAGTGCTTGATTCCTCGGCACGGATTGTATTGCCCTTTACAGGGATAGTAACCTCAATCTTCTGTCTGTCTTTCTGAGCGCTCAGCGCTACAATTACTTCAGTATCTGGAGTAAAGAAGTGTTCCAGTTTGCCGATTTTCTTTTCAACGGCAGCCTTTAAACCTGGAGTTACCTCAATGTTTCGTCCTGTTATGGTATAACGCATAATCATCAACTCCTTTTTTCAAGATGTTGATATTATATCATATTTATTATAAAATTACAATTAAAAACCGTGAATTGCCAAACAATTTGTGTTGATTTTTTATAAAAATGTAGCTCTATTAGCTGAACCTTGGAGATTACTCATATTGATAGACGCTGCAACGTGTCAAGCGATAGCCTTGTATTTTATCCTGAAATTTTAAAATTTAATGAAAGTATACAAAAATAAAATTTTTGTTAAACTCAGGTGAAGAATTTATAATAAGAATTATATACCTGTGGATAATGTGGATAAGTCAGTGTATAACTGCTTTTTGCCTTAAAATGGACAAATTATAATGTGGATAACTTTGGGAGTAACGTGTATAAAACAATGTGGATAATGTGGACAGTTCTATAATCGAACACATTTTTTGTGCAATATGCTTGGTTGACCGTAAGCCCGGAAAAGGCAAAGCTGGTTTTCGGTTGGATGAGGCTCTATTTTTTCATAGGAAAGTTCAGCTGGCTTTGTCAGATGGCATCAGAAGGCTTCATACCAGATATAACGGTTAGATCGAGTGGATATTGAGGCAACTGCTTCTTAAATCGAACAGGTGTCAGAACCTTACATGATATAGGCGGACGCCAGATGACCGGGTCCGCCGGCTGTAAATGAAGAATCAATTTGTATAAACTGTAAATCCGGTTATTAATTATCTCCGTTTTTGTAAGCGTCCCTGGCCCAGCTGGGCGCATTGATGGGCCCGGCTTTGGCATTGCCATTTTTTGCGGCTCCCTGAATTTCGGGAACCTGAGCCTGCTCATTTTTGGGACGATTCATCTTATGCTGGTTCTCGGTTCCGTGATTATGAGCATCGTAAGGGCTGGGCCTTCTCATTCCTGCTTTTGCCATGATCATACCTCCTGTCTATAGTAGTTTTTGTAGGATAGGCAGAAAATATGCGAGAAAATTTTGAAGCTGGATCGCTGGAGCCGTCTGATCTTCTGCTAGTTTTCTATTTAATTATTTTGCAGATAAAATGTTAATTTTTTATTAACTCGTTGAATTAATCGGCCCCAAGTGCTACAATAAGTAGGATTATACCATAAGTGCAGTATATGTAGTGTTTATAAGGAATAGACAAGAACCAGAGGACCGATACTAGATAGTACAGAGGTATCTGAACAGACAGACGCTGCAGATACAGGCGCTGGTTGAGGGTTAGTTTCTAAATTAAGGAAGAAGTTAGGAGAGTATGCCATGAACGTAATTGAAAAAGTGTTCGGGACTCACAGTGAAAGAGAACTGAAGATGATAAGGCCAATCGTGGCGAAGATTGAAAGCCTGCGCCCGGAAATGCTGGCTAAATCAGATGAAGAGCTGCGAGATCAGACCAGAATTTTTAAAGAGAGGCTGTCTGATGGGGCTACTCTGGATGATCTTCTGCCGGAGGCGTTTGCTGTGGTACGTGAGGCTGCTAGAAGAAGCCTGAATATGGAGCATTTCCCCGTACAGCTTATAGGAGGTGTTGTTCTTCACCAGGGCCGTATTGCTGAGATGCGTACAGGTGAAGGCAAGACACTGGTTTCAACCTGCCCGGCTTACCTGAATGCGCTTGCTGGAAAGGGCGTGCAGATTGTAACCGTTAATGACTATCTGGCAAAGCGTGATGCCGAGTGGATGGGCCAGGTTCACAGATTTTTAGGTTTGACTGTGGGTGTGGTATTAAATGATATGAGTAGCCAGGAGCGCAGGGCTGCTTATTCCTGCGATATCACTTATGTAACGAACAATGAGCTAGGCTTTGATTACCTTCGTGATAATATGTCCATTTACAAGGAGCAGCTTGTGCTTCGTGATCTAGACTATTGTATTATTGACGAGGTGGACTCTGTACTGATTGACGAGGCCAGAACTCCCCTAATTATTTCCGGCCAGAGTGGTAAGTCTACCAAGCTTTACGAGGTCTGCGATGTTTTGGCCCGTCAGCTGGAGCGGGGTACTGTATCCAAGGAGTTTTCCAAGCTTGATGCCATCATGGGTGAGGAGATCGAGGAGACCGGTGATTTTATTGTGGATGAGAAGGATAAGGTGGTAAACCTTACAGAGCAGGGTGTTAAGAAGGTGGAGGAATTTTTCCACATTGAGAATCTGGCAGATCCGGAGAATCTGGAGATTCAACATAACATCATCTTGGCTCTGCGCGCCAATAACCTGATGTTTCGTGATAAGGACTATGTCGTTAAGGATGATGAAGTGCTGATTGTAGACGAGTTTACGGGACGTATCATGCCGGGCCGCCGTTATTCCGATGGACTGCATCAGGCAATCGAGGCAAAGGAGCATGTAAATGTCCGCCGTGAGAGCCGCACCCTTGCTACCATTACCTTTCAGAATTTCTTTAATAAATTTAAAAAGAAGGCAGGTATGACCGGTACAGCTCTAACTGAAGAGAAGGAGTTCCGCAATATTTATGGAATGGATGTAATTGCGATTCCCACGAACCGTCCTATGATTCGTAAGGATTTGGAGGACGCAGTATATAAGACAAAAAAAGAGAAATTCAAAGCAGTTGTGGATGAGGTTGCGGCAGCTCATGAGAAGGGTCAGCCGGTACTGGTTGGCACCATCGCCATTGAGACTTCTGAGCTCTTAAGCAAGATGCTGACTAAAAGAGGAATCCCTCATAAGGTGCTGAATGCTAAATTCCATGAGATGGAGGCCGAGATTGTGGCAGATGCAGGTATCACCGGTTCTGTAACCATTGCCACAAACATGGCGGGCCGTGGTACGGATATTAAGCTGGATGATGAGGCAAAGGCTTTAGGCGGTCTTAAAATTATCGGCACAGAACGTCATGAGTCACGCCGTATTGATAATCAGCTGCGCGGACGTTCTGGGCGTCAGGGCGATCCGGGGGAGTCCAGGTTTTACCTGTCTCTGGAGGATGATCTGTTGAGGCTGTTTGGTTCCGACCGTCTTATGGCGATGTTTGAGGCTATCGGAGTGCCGGATGGGGAGCAGATTGAGCACAAGATGTTGTCCAATGCTATTGAAAAGGCTCAGATGAAAATTGAGAGCAACAACTTCGGTATCCGTGAGCAGCTCCTTAAATTCGATGAAGTGAACAATGAGCAGCGTGAGGTTATCTACGAAGAACGCCGCAAGGTTCTAGACGGGGATAACATGCGGGATCTGGTTCTGAAAATGATCACGGATATCGTGGAGAATGCAGTTGATATGTCTATTGCCGACGATCAGGTACCGGCTCAGTGGGATTTGAAGGAGCTTAACACCCTTCTTCTTCCTGTGATTCCCCTAAAGCCGGTCATGCTTAGCGAGAGTCAGAAAAAGTCAATGAAGAAGAATGAGCTGAAGCACAGCTTAAAGGAAGAGGCCATCAAGCTTTACGAGACTAAGGAGGCTGAGTTCCCGGAGCCTGAGCAAATCCGTGAGATAGAGCGTGTAGTTCTTTTAAAGGTTATTGATAACAAGTGGATGGCTCATCTGGATGATATGGATGCTCTGCGTGAAGGAATTGGCCTTCAGGCCTATGGCCAGAGAGATCCGGTTGTAGAGTATAAAATGCAGGGATATGAAATGTACGAGGCTATGATGGCCTCCATTCAGGAAGAGACGGTACGTATTCTCTTCCATATCCGTGTGGAGCAGAGAGTTGAGCGTGAGCCTGCCGCAAAGGTAACAGGCACGAATAAGGACGCTTCTCTGGCAAGTGCGCCAAAGCGCCGCCAGGAAGAAAAAATCTATCCAAATGATCCGTGCCCCTGCGGCTCCGGCAAGAAATATAAGCAGTGCTGCGGACGCATTAAATAAAGGTCTAAAAATAGGAATAAAAAATAGAAATGGAAAGCGGGTGAAGCTGTGGTAGAGTTAGATAATTTTAAATATATGTTATCAACGTATGATAAACCATTAGTGGAAGTGAGGGATTCACTTTGACCTGGATAGCAAGGTCAGGCGGATTGATGAGTTAGATAAGTCTATGGAGGAGCCTGGATTCTGGGATAACCCTGAGAGATCCACAAAAATGGTCAGGGAAGCCAAGAATCTGAAGGACGAGGTAGATACCTTTAGAAGTCTGGAGCAGGAATATGAGGATATTCAGATAATGATTCAGATGGGATACGAGGAGGAGGACGCTTCTCTGATTCCTGAGATTCAGGAGATGCTGGAGCACTTTTCCGAGACATTGGAAAAAATGCGGATGAAGCTCTTATTGTCTGGTGAATACGACGCCAACAATGCCATTCTCCGGCTGAATGCAGGCGCGGGCGGTACGGAATCCTGCGACTGGTGCAGCATGCTTTATAGGATGTATTGCCGTTGGGCGGAGAAAAGGGGCTTTAAGACAGAGGTTCTGGACTTTTTGGATGGTGACGAGGCAGGTATTAAGTCTGTAACTGTCCAGATTAATGGGGAAAACGCTTACGGTTACCTGCGCTCTGAGCATGGAGTTCATCGTTTGGTGCGTATCTCCCCTTTTAATGCCGCAGGAAAACGTCAGACCTCCTTTGTGTCTTGCGATATTATGCCGGAGATTGAGGAGGATATTGACATTGAAATTAGTCCAGATGATATCCGGGTGGATACCTACCGATCCAGCGGCGCCGGCGGACAGCACATTAACAAGACGTCCTCTGCTATTCGTATTACCCATTATCCTACTGGAATTGTGGTTACTTGTCAGAATGAACGTTCCCAGTTTCAGAACAAGGACAAAGCCATGCAGATGCTGAAAGCCAAGCTCTTTATGCTAAGGCAGGAGGAGCAGGCTGCCAAGGCAGCGGGAATCCGTGGGGATGTAAAGGATAACGGCTGGGGCAGCCAGATCCGCTCCTATGTGCTTCAGCCCTATACTATGGTCAAGGATCATCGAACCGGGGAGGAGAGCGGCAATGTGGACGCTGTGCTGGATGGAGCCCTGGATCTCTTTATCAGTGCGTATCTGCGCTGGATGAGTTTGGGGTGTCCGGATAAGAATGTTTTGCCGGAGGATTAAACTGAAAATACCACATAGACTCAAAAGAGCATAAAAATATAACGGAAGAAAAGTACCGCAGGAATCCCATCGGATAGTAAAAGGATTCCTGCGGTTTTCTTTATATCTAGTTGGCTTTTTGCAAGATATGATTATAAAAAAGAGTTGCATTTAAAATAAAAGTGTGTTAATATCTTCCCTATGAGAACATGTGTATTTGTAAAGCGGACAAAAGGTGAGGCGGTGAAAGGATAGAAGATGGAGGATAAAAGCAAATATTTTGTGGTAAAGCAAAAAGCAGTACCAGAGGTGCTTTTAAAGGTGGTGGAAGCCAAAAAGCTGCTGGAGACAGAGAGGGCTATCACGGTTCAGGAGGCAACGGATAAGGTGGGAATTAGCCGTAGCTCCTTTTATAAGTATAAGGATGACATTTTCCCTTTCTATGACAATACAAAGGGCAAGACCGTTACCTTGGTGGTACAGATGGATGACGAGCAGGGACTGCTTAGTGACCTCCTTCACGTGGTGGCGGTTTACAGGGCCAATATACTTACCATTCACCAGAGCATTCCTGTTAATGGAGTAGCTACCCTCACCCTCAGCGTAGAGGTAAGGGACGATACAGGAAATGTTTCAAGCATGATAGAGGAGATAGAGGTGCTGGACGGCATACATTATGTGAAGATTCTGGCAAGAGAATAGCATAAAAGAGATTGTGTCAGCAGCTTCAACGTAAAAATTATATAACAGGGAGCGTAACGTAGTATGATTAAAACAGCAGTGTTAGGATATGGGACCATTGGTTCAGGTGTAGTGGAAATTCTGGATAAAAACAGGGATGTTATCGCAAAGCAGGCGGGACAGGAAGTAGGGTTAAAGTATGTGCTGGATTTAAGGGATTTTCCCGATAGCCCGGTGGCAGATAAAATTGTTCATGACTTTCAAATCATTGAGGAGGACAAGGAAGTCAAAATCGTAGTGGAAACCATGGGTGGGCTAAATCCCGCGTATCCTTTTGTGAAGGCCTGCCTTTTAGCAGGCAAGCATGTGGTGACTTCCAATAAAGCCCTGGTGGCGGCTTACGGGACGGAGCTTTTGGCCATTGCCAGAGAGAAGCAGGTAAACTTTTTCTTTGAGGCCAGTGTAGGCGGCGGCATTCCAATTATAAGGCCTTTTTACAGATGTCTGATGGGGGAACGGATTGAAGAGATCACCGGTATTCTCAACGGCACGACCAATTTTATTCTCACTAAGATGGACAGGGAGGGAGAAACCTTTGAAAATGCTCTCAAAGAGGCACAGAATCTGGGATATGCGGAGAGGAATCCTGAGGCGGATGTAGAAGGACATGATACTTGTCGTAAGATTGCGATTCTTACAGCAATGGCAACAGGCCGGGAAGTGAATTATGAGGATATTTATACGGAGGGCATGACCAGAATTACAGATATAGACTTCAAATACGCTGAGAAAATGGGAACTTCCATAAAACTGTTGGGAACCAGCCGTATGAAGAATGGTAAGGTGACTGCTTTTGTTGCTCCTGTGATGATTCAGAAGAATCATCCGCTGTATTCGGTCAGTGATGTTTTTAATGGAATTATGGTCAGAGGGAATATGCTGGGAGTTTCCATGTTCTACGGAAGCGGTGCAGGGAAGCTTCCTACAGCCAGCGCAGTTGTGTCTGATATCATTGAGGCAGCTCAGAATCTGAAACGGAATGTAGCGATTGGATGGAGCAGCGAAAAACAGCCCATCGAGCCTATGGATAAGGCACGGTTTTGCTATTTTGTCAGAGTGGCAGGCTCCTACAGAAATAAGGAGCAGGATATAAAGCAGGCCTTTGGAGATGCAGAAGTTATAGAGCTCTACGGCTTAGACGAATTTGCGGTATTGACATCCGAGATGTCAGAGGAAGAGTTGAAAGCGGCTGCGACTGCTTATGACAGAAAGGAGCAGGGGAGATCCGATTTTGGTATCAAGCAGATCATTCGCGGGGTGCTGTAAAGGCTGCTGCTTTTTTGCTAGCGTTCTGTGAAGGGTGCTAGGGTTTTTGAAAGTGATTTTGGAGGGAGAGCGGACGATAGCCGCATCAGGAAGCCGGGGGACAGGGAGGAAACTATGCTTCAGGATTTATTGCAGATTATAAGGCGGGGTGTTCCCTGCCCCTTTCAACGTTTTACAGGGCTTTACTGTCCAGGCTGCGGAGGTACAAGAGCGCTAAAGGCTCTCCTGCACGGAGATCTGCTTTTAAGCCTTCAGTATCATCCCCTTGTGCTCTATACGGCAGTGGTAGTGGCTGCGGAGCTTCTTAGTCTGGCAGTTGCCAGGGTAACGAAAAACCCCAGATGGTATCTGGGGCATGAGTTGTTCCTTGTGCACGTTGCTGTAGGAATTGTGATTGTTAACTGGGTGGTGAAAAATGCGATTCTTGTACTTTTCGGTCTGAATCCGTTGCCTTTGTGGCATGGATAGGTCATGGCCGGTCAGGATGGGTTGCCGTAAAGCTGAAGCTGCTGATTCAGCTGTTCCTGAACCCGGTTAATCAGGTCGTTGAGCTGAGGCCCCTTAATCGGATCACTGAGAGTTTCATAGTAGCTGACTAGCATCTGAAAGAAGAAAAAGGTCAGTACAATGGAAAGGATGCTCAGTACAATGCCTATGATAGCGCGGGTAGCCATAGGCTGGCCGGGCTTTACCCCTGCTTTCCTTGACATGATAGCAAGGATAATACCCAATACACCGCAGATAAGTCCCGTGGGGGAGCTGGTGCCGCTGATTAATGAGACAGGCAGATAGAAAAAGCTGCAAATAAGTCCTGTGATACCTGCAATCAGAGCGCAGGTAGCGTACCGATCCGTGGATGTGGAATTATTCTTCTGCCGGTTTCCTGTAGTTTGCTGTGGATTTTTATAAGTATCATTCATCATTTAAAAAAGTACCTTTCTTACATATTCTTGTAAAGGTTTTCTGTGATCTGTGCTATCTGGCTTCCGCTTCTGCCTATTCTATCATGAAACAGCCACTCTGTCCAGATGAAGAGACTTCCAATGCAACGTAAAACTTGCATAAGCGCCTTGGATGCACTATAATATAAAAGCTAGTTACATTATATAACGGGTGAGGATTTTTGCATGGGTATTATTAAAAAGCTGGCGGAGGAGCTAAATATTGGCCTCCATCAGGCAGAAGCAGCAGTAAAGCTCATTGACGAGGGAAATACCATTCCCTTTATTGCCAGATACCGGAAGGAAGCTACAGGCTCTCTGGATGACCAGATCCTGCGTAATCTGGATGAACGGTTAAAATATCTGCGTAATTTAGAGGAGCGCAAGGAACAGATCATTGCTTCCATCTGTGCTCAGGAAAAACTGACTCCGGAGCTGGAAGCGAAGATAAAGGAAGCCCAGACTCTGGTGGCAGTAGAGGATTTGTACAGACCCTATAAGCCCAAGCGCAGAACCAGAGCAACGATTGCAAAGGAGAAGGGACTGGAGCCTTTGGCTGACCTGATCTCTATGCAGATGATTATGGAGCCTTTGGAGACAGTGGTTCTTAATTACATTTCTGAAGAAAAGGGAGTGGCAACTGTACAGGAGGCTATGGACGGAGCAAGGGATATTCTGGCTGAACGGATTTCGGATCAGGCGGAATACCGCTCCTACATTCGAGACATCACCATGAATAGGGGGATCATCCAGTCATATGCCAGGGATGAGAAAGCAGAGTCTGTATATGAGATGTACTATAATTATGAGGAGCCTCTTAAAAAGGCGGCCGGCCACAGGATTCTGGCCTTGAACCGAGGTGAGAAAGAGAAGATTCTGACAGTTAAGATTACAGCCCCTGTGGATCAGATCCTTATGTATTTGGAGCGGCAGGTGATTGTCAGGGACAATCCCTATACCTCCCCTGTTCTTAAGGAGGCGGCTGCCGACAGCTATGAGCGTTTGATGGGCCCCTGCATTGAGCGGGAAATCCGCAGCCTACTGACGGAGAAGGCAGAGGAAGGAGCAATCAGGGTATTCGGAAAGAATCTGGAGCAGCTTCTTATGCAGCCTCCCATTGTAGGACGTGTGGTTCTGGGATGGGATCCTGCCTTTCGCACCGGCTGTAAGCTGGCTGTGGTAGACAGCACAGGGAAGGTGCTGGATACGGTTGTGATTTATCCTACAGCCCCTCAGAATAAGGTTGCTGAGGCGAAGAAGATCCTAAAGGATCTAATAAAAAAATACAATATTTCCCTGATTTCGGTTGGAAATGGAACCGCCTCCAGAGAATCGGAGCAGATTATCGTAGACTTGCTAAAGGAGATCCGGGAGCCGGTACAGTATGTGATTGTAAATGAAGCAGGTGCGTCGGTGTACTCTGCCAGTAAGCTGGCTGCTGAAGAATTTCCGCAGTTTGACGTGGGACAAAGAAGCGCGGTTTCTATAGCCAGACGTCTCCAGGATCCGCTGTCCGAGCTGGTTAAGATTGACCCAAAATCGATTGGCGTGGGACAGTATCAGCATGATATGAACCAGAAGCATCTGGGGGAAACCCTGGAGGGTGTGGTGGAAAACTGTGTAAACAAAGTTGGCGTAGACCTGAATACGGCGTCGGCCTCTCTTTTGGAGTATGTTTCCGGCATCAATAAAATGTTAGCTAAAAATATTGTGGCTTACAGGGAGGAGAACGGGGCGTTTAAGAACAGAAAACAGCTTTTAAAGGTGGCCAAGCTTGGGCCTAAGGCCTTTGAGCAGTGCGCTGGTTTTATGAGGATTGCAGACGGAGAGAACCCTCTGGACGGTACCAGCGTCCACCCGGAAAGCTATGAAGCTGCCAGGCAGCTGCTTAAGAAGCTGGGGTATCAGGAGGATGAGTTAAAGCGGGGAGGTCTGGCTGGAATCAGCCGTAAAATAGCAGATTACAGAAAAATGGCAGAAGAAATTGGCGTAGGAGAGCTTACGCTTAAGGATATTGCCGGTGAGCTTGAAAAGCCGGGGCGTGATCCCCGTGATGAGATGCCCAAGCCGATTCTCAGAAGCGATATTCTGGAGATGAAGGATTTGCAGCCGGGGATGATACTTAAAGGAACGGTGAGAAATGTGATTGATTTCGGGGCCTTTGTAGACATTGGCGTTCACCAGGATGGACTGGTGCATATTTCCCAGATGACGGACAGGTATATCAAGCACCCTTTGGAGGCAGTGAGCGTCGGAGACATTGTGAAGGTTAAAATAATCAGCGTGGATGTGGCAAAAAAGCGGATTGCGCTGACTATGAAAGGGATCTAGCGCAGGAAAGAGGCCTGTGGATATAGTCTTCCTGCGGGATGTTGCTTTATAATTAATTCTGCTATGGCATGGAATACTTCAGGAGCAAATTTTTTAAACTTAGTGCATTGAGCGAGGCGAGGAACGGATATAAAATGATAGTTGAGACATGGAGACCAGAGGAAACCTACGAATTGGGCAAAAAAATGGGAGAAGGAGCAGAGCCAGGGCAGATCGTCTGTTTAAATGGCGACCTGGGAGTAGGTAAGACGGTGTTTACTCAGGGCTTTGCAGCCGGACTTGGGATCATAGAACCTGTAAACAGCCCTACTTTTACCATCATCCAGCAGTATGAGGAAGGCCGGCTTCCTCTCTATCATTTTGATGTGTACCGAATCGGGGATGTGAGCGAGATGGAGGAAATTGGCTATGAGGACTGCTTCTTTGGCGAGGGCGTCTGCCTGATTGAATGGCCGGGCCTTATCGAGGAAATACTGCCGGAACAGGTCACAGAGGTAATAATCGAAAAGGATTTGGAAAAGGGCGTTGATTACAGAAGAATCCAGGTGGAGGAACGAGGATGAGGGTGTTAGGAATTGAGAGCTCATCTCTGGTAGCCAGTGTGGCATTGGCGACAGAGGACAGCATGATAGCAGAATATACGGTGAATTTTAAAAAGACTCATTCCCAGACTCTGCTGCCTATGTTGGATGAGATTGTAAAGCTTCTGGAGCTGGATTTGGAAACCATTGACGCCATTGCAGTAGCCGGAGGTCCTGGTTCCTTTACAGGCCTTCGCATAGGTGCGGCTACAGCCAAGGGGTTAGGACTGGCCCTGAAAAAGCCGTTGATCCATGTTCCCACAGTGGATGCCATGGCATATAATATGTGGGGAGCCGCAGGACTGGTGTGTCCGATCATGGATGCAAGGAGGAACCAGGTCTATACAGGGCTGTACCATGTAGAGACGGAATTGAAAGTGGTGATGGAGCAGCAGCCTATGGATATGCGGGAGTTAACAGAGCGTTTGAATCAAAGGGGAGAGCAGGTTATTTTTCTGGGAGACGGAGTACCAGTCTATAAGGCCATCATTCAGAACGAGATGGAGGCACCCTATATATTTGCGCCGGCTCATATGAACCGGCAGAGAGGCGCCAGTGTGGCAGTTCTGGGTATGACGGCCCTTCTTTCTTGCAGTGAGACGCAGAACTACCAAAGTAGTGGGAACTGCTTTGATGAAAGCAGCCGTTGCAGACATGGAGAGTCTTGTACAGGCGCAGGTGGCTACTGCGGAGCCAGGCTGGTAACGCCAGAGGAATTTGTGCCGGATTATCTGAGAAAGCCTCAGGCTGAACGGCAGAGGGATGCCGAACTACTGGCCGGCGTGGCTGGTAAGCTTCCGGGAGATTACTAGAGAAAGAAGGCTGTTGTTAGATGATTGCACAAAAGGAGCATCTTTATGGGGTTAATTCATAGTGTGCGTCCTATGACGGAGCGGGATATAGGGGAAGTGGTCCGGCTTGAGAAGCTAAGCTTTTCGGAAAGCTGGCCAGAGAGTATGATACGCTCTGGCCTGGACAGCCGCCTGGATACCTACTTTGTTTATGAGGCTCACGGGCAAATTTTGGGCTATTCCGTGATCCGGGTACTGGGGGATGAAGGGGAGATCCAGAGAATTGCGGTGGCGCCCCGGTTTCGCAGGCTGGGAATTGCAAGGAAACTGATGGAGGCAATGGTCACGTTTTCCAGATTGAGAGGGGTCAGAGCTATCACCCTGGAGGTACGTGAGAGCAATGAGGGGGCCAGAAAGCTTTATGATTCCTATGGTTTTAAGAAGGAGGCTCTGAGGCGGAGGTATTACCGCAACCCTACGGAGGATGCCATTATTATGTGGAACCGGCAAATATGAAAGAATTACCACTTAAAATATGAATAATTTACGTATATAATGAAGGGGAATCGGACATTCCCCTTCATTACTTTTATGTACTAGATAGCGAATATACAGTATATATCAGGCATGAAGCCTTCCTGGAATGATTAAGAGGAAACGATGAGAGAGAAAGGCGAGGATTCTTATGAAAAGGTATAATAAAAATAAGCAGTTGGAAACTGTAATCTGTAATTGCTGCGGCAAGAAAATGGCTGTAAGCCATGGAATACTCCGGGAGGGTGCTATGGGCGTGGACCATGCCTGGGATTATTTTTCTGAAAAGGACGGACAGGTCCATCATTTCGATTTATGTGAAGAATGTTATGACGAGATAATATCAGGCTTTAAGATACCTGTAGATATAGAAGAACAGGCAGAATTTCTGTAGGTATGGTTAAGCTTAAAGCATATATAATCGAAAAATATCCACCTGTGCTTTGCCGGTTCCGCTTTTTTAAAGCGGGGCCTGGTACTGCCGGATGATCTAAAGCTATATGGCTGCTTTGATTTGCGTGCTATCTGTAGTTCTTTTCAGTATTGTTCTTTGTGTATCTGGTAATCTGATTGTGTAATTTCTCCACCTTTTAACATAAAAAAGCGTTTATTTATAGCAGCGTATCGTTTTTCTTGCTAATAGATGCGTACATAACTACCTTTTAGCTTGCGGTATAGAAAATCGGAACGGTGATACAAAGGTTCGTGATGCCCGAAAACACACTTTTGGGGCTTTTTTCGGGGTATGCTTGATTAATGTGGGGGAAATGTGATATGATTCTGTGAGATTGAAGGAATGAGGATGAAAGAATGTTAGATATATGCTTATTAGGGACAGGCGGTATGATGCCTTTGCCTTACAGATGGCTTACATCCATGATGGCCCGGTGCAAAGGAAGCAACCTGCTGATTGATTGTGGAGAAGGAACGCAGATCGCACTCAAGGAAAAGGGATGGAGCCCCAAGCCCATTGATGTTATATGCTTTACTCATTATCATGCGGATCACATAAGCGGACTTCCAGGGCTTTTGCTTACTATGGGCAATGCGGAGAGAACGGAGCCTCTTATTTTGGTGGGGCCGAGAGGGCTGGAGCGGGTGGTTGGCGCACTGCGGATAATTGCTCCGGAGCTTCCCTTTGAGTTACAGTTTGTGGAACTTGCAGAGAGCAGGGAATCTATGGGGATTGGGCCCTATGTAATTGATGCTTACCGGGTGAATCACAATATAGCCTGTTATGGATATTCTATCAGAATTCCTCGCGCAGGAAAGTTTGATGTAGAACGGGCCAAGACCCAGAACATTCCGCAAAAATACTGGAACCGACTTCAAAAGGGGGAAGAGATTGTGTTTGACGGGAGGACTCTAAGACCGGATATGGTTCTGGGAGAGGATAGGCGGGGGCTGAAGGTTACGTATTGTACCGATACCAGGCCAGTGCCTGTGATTGCGGAGTATGCGGCAGAGGCAGATCTGTTTATCTGTGAAGGGATGTATGGAGATAAGGAGAAGGAAGCAAAGGCTAAGGAGTACAAGCATATGACCTTCTATGAGGCCGCGGTTCTGGCTAAGAAGGCTCAGCCAAAACAGATGTGGCTGACTCACTATAGCCCTTCCCTGAACAGGCCGGAAGAGTTTATGGATGAGGTGAGGCGAATTTTCCCAAGGGCAAAGGCAGCCAAAGATGGCTGGACAGCAGAATTGGAGTTTGATGAGGAGTAGGGTGATAGAGAATGAGTGAAGGTACGTCAGGAGATGTTTTAATACTGGGAGTTGAAAGCTCCTGTGATGAAACGGCAGCTTCGGTGGTAAAGAACGGAAGGGAAGTTCTGTCCAATGTGATCACCTCCCAGATTGAGACTCATACCATATACGGAGGAGTAGTACCAGAGATTGCGTCCAGAGAGCATATCAAGGCGGTGAATTACGTAATTGAACGGGCTTTAGCAGAGTCGGGATTCAGTCTGGAGGATATGACGGCCATCGGGGTTACCTATGGGCCTGGGCTTGTAGGAGCTCTGCTTGTAGGAGTTGCGGAGGCCAAGGCTATGGCTTACGCTTCAAAAAAGCCTCTCATAGGAGTGCATCATATAGAAGGGCATGTGTCGGCAAATTTTATAGAGAATCCAGAATTGGAGCCGCCCTTTGTGTGTCTGATTGTATCAGGGGGGCACACGCATCTGGTGATTGTGAAGGATTACGGGAAGTTTGAAATTATTGGCCGAACCAGAGATGACGCGGCGGGAGAAGCATTTGACAAGGTGGCAAGGGCTGTAGGCCTGGGGTATCCCGGAGGGCCGAAGATAGATAAGGCAGCCAGAGAAGGAAATCCTCATGCCATCGAATTTCCAAGGGGTAGAGTGGAGGGATCACCTTATGATTTCAGCTTCAGCGGACTGAAGTCGGCGGTTCTGAATCATATTAACCATGCAAAAATGGCAGGAGAGGAAATCTGTGTGCCGGATCTGGCCGCCTCTTTCCAAAATTCGGTGATAGAATCTTTGGTGAGCCGGGCAACTTTGGCTTGTGAAGAATATGGATATAAAACGTTGGCGATTGCAGGAGGAGTGGCTTCTAACACAGCCTTACGTTCTGCTATGAAAGCAGCTTGCCAAAAGAAGGGAATTTCGTTTTACTATCCTTCGCCTGCATACTGTACAGATAATGCGGCTATGATTGGAGCAGCTGCCTACTACGAATTTATGCGAGGAAATGTATCAGGCTGGGATTTGAATGCAGTGCCAAATTTGAAGTTGGGAGAACGCTAAAGATGTTTGAAGGTGGATTGGGAGCAGATGAAAGATGAAAAAGAAATATTGCAGCGCAATCGTGCTGGCTGCTGGAAAAGGAAGCCGCATGGGGACTGAGACTGCGAAGCAGTATCTGGAACTGGGAGGCAGACCGATGGTAGTTTATGGGCTGGAAGCCTTTCAAAATTCCCCTTTGATTGACGAGATAATTTTTATAACAGATAAGGAGCATTTAGAATATTGCAAACGGGAGATTGTTCAGGCCTATGGGCTGTCCAAGGTAAGTTATGTGGGAGTCGGAGGGAGTGAACGGTATGAAAGTGTATGGAAGGCTCTTGGTGTATTGACGGGCTTTGGGGGCTGGGAGCTGGAGAAAGTATGGGAGTCCAGGCAGAACGGATATGTATTTATTCATGACGGAGCCCGTCCATTTGCGACGCCGGAAATGATTGGGCGGGCCTACGAGGCTGTGTGTAGATGGGGGGCCTGCGCGGTAGGTATGCCTGTAAAGGATACCATTAAACTGGTGGATGAGAACGGTTGCGTAGTTTCCTGCCCTAAGCGCAGTCTGGTGTGGCAGGCCCAGACTCCCCAGGCGTTTTCTGTTCCTCTCATTGTAAATGCTTATGAAAAGCAGATACAGGAAGACTGCAGCTTGATAACTGACGATGCTATGGTGGTGGAGGCCCAGACTGGAATTAAGGTTCATATGGTGCGGGGAAGCTATGAAAATATCAAAATTACAACACCTGAGGACTTGGCAGTGGCTGAAGCGCTGCTTCAGAACCGGAAAAGGGACTGTAAAAATCTTGAACAAGAGAAGCCAGGATAAAGGCAAAACAGTATTGGCCTGACAGCAAAGAAATCATAACAAATGGACTTAAGCTATAAGACTGCGTAACCGCAGAAAGGGTAAAGTAAAACAATACGAAGCGTATCTTTCCCATGCCAAAGTACAGAGAACCGCTTCCAGAAAAAATACCATCTCCATCCTTGCTTATGGCATTGCGGAACTCCATGACGATTGCAGCTGGTAACGCTTTGTGCATGACATTTTGGCTCATATTTTTTTTGAAATCAGAAATGAATCGTCTTGATGTTGTAATGATATAAACCGTTGCTCCATTATTGAAAACAGTTCGGTTCGTGATCTGTGTCTTGTGGTGCTTTCTAGGCTTGAAGCTGATTTTCCGTATTAAATCAATATTTCGCGCCGTAAATAGCCTTTTATCCAGATAGGAATACATGGTATGGACAGACATATCCAGCTCCGGAGTCCCGGAGTCTTTCGCGATACTGCCTATCTGCGAACCGAGCATTGTAATTGTATTGGTGATCGATCGTACAAAGTGAGCCGCATCCCAAAAGCTGGACGTGAAAACCAACGAATGGAGATGCAGTTCGGGATACCCGTTCTTTCGTATGAAAGATTAAATTCTATTTGTGCAAAATTAAATTTTACTATGAGTTACGAGAGTGAGATGTACTTTGGTATTCTAGAGGGGAAACTTTAAGGAAGCGATCAGATGTTGACAACTGTCGAAATACATGATAAACTATGTGAGTTACCTCTGAAATTGGCCCTAAGCGGCCAGGCTGCTTTTTAACTTTTTATAAAAAAGTTAAAAAGTACTTGACAAAAATAAAGAAGTTCTGTAAGATAGAAAAGCACGTTTGGAGAGGTATCGAAGTGGTCATAACGAGGCGGTCTTGAAAACCGTTTGTCCGCAAGGGCGCGTGGGTTCGAATCCCACCCTCTCCGCTACAGGCGGTGCGGCAAGATTGCCTGTGAAATAGAATAGGAATGTTTATGCCAACCCAGCAGAAGTACCCAAGAGGTTGAAGGGGCTCCCCTGGAAAGGGAGTAGGTCGTTAGTAGCGGCGCGAGGGTTCAAATCCCTCCTTCTGCGTTGAACATTAACGCTTTGGCGTCAATGTTGAAAGCACCTTGAAAATTGAAGATTAAACAGTATG
>OCAK01000245.1_pt1 | contig 62169 bp, 37 predicted proteins | sample 1538301 | NCBI WGS metagenome assembly OCAK01 (sample SAMEA2580285, study PRJEB22360) | human gut metagenome | biome: human gut; feature: human-associated habitat; material: faeces | place: Denmark | collected 2008/2010 | reverse complement strand
TGAAAAGGGAATCAGGTGTAAATCCTGAACAGACCCGCTGCTGTAAGCTCCGCCAAAGTCGTTGAACACAACTCAATCCACTGTTCGCAATGAATGGGAAGGACGTTCAATGACGGAGTAAGTCAGAAGACCTGCCAGAATCAGTAGTTTTAAGCTTTCGAGGAATAAGGCTGAAAAACATGTAAGTAAGGACTTGACTGTATTTGGTAGGGAGTTCCGGCTGTTCATGTGTTCCATTCTGTTTTGTCGAAAGCCTGTCGTTAATATATAATGTTTTTGATGGGATGAGAGGTTTCATACATGTATTTTTGTTGTTTATTTGTTTGTTTCCTGTAAGTCTGGCGGCGCAAGACAGGGTCACGCTGTCCGGAGAGGTGAGGGGAGAAGATGGTGCTCCGCTTCCTATGGTTACTGTTGCTATCGAAAATACGACGGCAGGGACATATACCGACGACCGGGGGCGCTATTCACTAAGTCTGAAACCTGGAAAGCATACTCTTATAATTACCTTGTTGGGTTATAATACAATAAAAACAACTCTCGATATCCGTAGAAACAAAACGCTTGATTTCGTTATGGAAGAAAATTCCGTAACCCTGAATTCTGTAGAAGTGTACGGTAAATCGAAAACACAGAAGATCAAGGAAGGTGCTTTCTCGGTAAATGCCCTTGATGTAAAATCGCAGATCAACTCGTTGAAGAATCTTACTGATATAGTGAACCGGACGACCGGAATAAAGGTCCGGGAAGAAGGAGGAGTCGGTTCTGATTTTGATCTTTCCATCAACGGGTTATCGGGTAATTCTGTCCGTTATTTCATTGATGGTGTGCCATTAGACAGTAAAGGTAGCAATGTGACGCTTGCCAATCTACCTGTCAACCTGATCGACCGGGTGGAGATTTATAAAGGGGTGGTGCCTGCCTTGTTGGGAACGGATGCATTGGGCGGTGCCGTCAACATTATAACCAAGGCGGAGAAGGAGAACTTCCTGGATGCATCTTACAGTATTGGTTCCTTTCATACACACAATGCTGACCTGAATGCGCAGTTTGTGGAACAGCGCACAGGTTTGATTGTGCGTCCTACCGTTGGCATCAACTATTCGAAAAACGATTACCGGATGAAAGATGTGCAGATGCGTAACGAGACAGGCGATCGGTTTATCAATGGCAATCCCAAACGTTTCCATGACGGTTATTTCTCGCTTTTAGCACAGATAGAAGCAGGAATAGTAGGTAAATTTTGGGCGGACGAATTATTTGTGTCGGCTTCCTACTCCAAAACAGACAAGGAATTGCAGACAGGCTCCGTACAGACCAAAGTGTATGGCATGGCGGAGCGTAATTCAGATGCGTGGAATGTGTCGGCGCGGTACAATAAACGCAACTTTCTCACAGAAAATATGACATTGAAGGCGACCTTATCACACACATGGGATCATTCCATCACCGTTGATACCGCCTACCGTAAATATTATTGGGACGGTGGCTATATCGTGAGCCAACGTAACGAAATCAGGGGCGGCGAACCTACCATGCGCCACTATAAGCGTCCGTTGACTATCGTGCGTGCCAATTTGGATTATCAGCTGAATGAGCATCACGGCTTTAACCTGAACTATAATCTGAGCCGGACGGGCAACGACCGCTATGACGATTTAGACCAGAGTTTCGAGCCGTCTAACGATGCGGTAACCAAACATATCGTCGGACTGACTTACAGCCAATCGCTTTTCGACGGCAAGATGCAGAACGTATTCTTTGCCAAAGACTACGTGAACCATCCTAATATCCGGCAAACCGATCAATCCACCGTAACCGGCTCGGACAAGGTACAAGGTTCGACTACGAAAAACTATTTAGGATACGGAGCCGGACTGCGTTATACGTTCTTCAACCCGTTGGCGGTAAAGATTTCATACGAGCATAGTGTACGTTTGCCTATTGCCCGGGAACTGTTAGGCAACGGAACGACCGTCTATGCCAATGTGGCGTTAGAGCCGGAGAAGAGTAACAATGTCAATCTCGCCTTGTTCGGTACATGGCGTCCGGCCGCCCGTCATACCGTCTATTACGAGGCAAACGGTTTTCTGCGTTATGTGGACAACTATATACAAACTTCCGTCATCGAAAAAGAAGGTATGTTGCAGTATGTCAACAATCCCGCTGTCCATATCAAAGGTGTGGAAGGTGAAGTCAGCTACGACTGGGACGGACGGTTGCAACTCATGGCTAATGTCAGCTATCAGGATGCCCGCGACCAGCAAGAGTTCAAAGAAGACGGTAAACCCTCGGCCACATACAACAACCATGTACCTAACCGTCCCTGGCTGTTCGGCAGTGCGGAGGCGAGTTATACGTTCCGCAATCTTTGGCAACAAGGCGGCAAGTTACGGTTAGGTTGTACGTTCCAGTGGGTACATTGGTATTTCCTGACCTGGGAGGCATACGGCAATTATGATACCAAGGCGCGCATCCCTTCGCAACATATCTGCAATGCCAATGTAACGTACTCGTGGAAACGCGACCGCTACAATATCTCATTGGAATGTGCCAACTTCTTGGATGAAACGGCTTACGACAACTATAAGCTGCAAAAGCCCGGACGTGCTTTCTTTGCGAAATTCAGGGTATTCATTAATTAATCATATAAATAAAGTAGAAAAATGAAGAAGTTCAAATTTGTATTACTTGCCTTCATGACAACTATGATGGCGTTCTCATTCACCGCTTGTTCGGATGACGATGACGTTGAAGAACTGACCGTGACCGGAGTCACAGTCAATCCGACCTCCTTGGAACTAAAGGTGGGAACAACAGGTTCTTTAACCGCTACAGTCGCTCCCTCCAATGCCGCAGTTACATCCGTTACATGGAGCACTTCGGATGAAAATGTCGCTACTGTAGACAAAGGAGTTGTTACTGCCGTTGCAGAAGGTGCTGCCACAATCACCGTTAAAACAGACGACGGCGGATTTACAGCGACCTGTTCCGTTACGGTTACAAAAGATGCACCGGCTTTCGACGAAAGCAAGTACCATTTCGATTTGTTCCTGACCGTAGGTAAACATGGCGGTATGAGTAGCCAAAACAAAACTGTCGTTAATAGCATCGGCAAGCTGACCGCAGATATAGGCACCATCTCTATTAAAGGCGAAGGAACGGAACTGGGCGAATATTCTATGGAGAGTATCTCGAAAGGTAAATATTATTACCAGGTTCCTTCAAGCAACGACCGTTTCGTGAAATATCAGATCAAGAATAACCAGGTGGTGGAAGTAGCATCATGCCCGTTCAAGACGAATACTTATAAAGTACGCTCATATACGCATGCGTGGCTTGACGATAACACACTCGTTATCATGGCTGCCAGTGGTGATGCCAGTAAAGTCCTTTGGAGTAAGCTGAACGCCGATAATATGTCGATTATGGAGGAGGGTACATTGGATATTCCACTACCTGTATCTGAAGTGGAAGGCGAAGAGACAAAGAAGTTCTCAACATCGGGTATTCTTACCTATAATGAAAAGGCAGGAAAATTGTACTACTTCTATTATGGGAAAAACGGTGTGTCCGGCAGAGGAGGTAAGACTACAACAAAATTTTATACAGCAGTCCTTAACCCGGCCGATTTGACGAAGGTTGAAAAAATCACACGCAATTCGCTTGCCGATGAAATGGCCGGAAGTGCTTACGGTGAATTGATGCAGAACTGTGTAATGTATGATGAAGAAGGTAACCTCTATCTGGCTGCAACCGTAATTAAAGATGATATAGAAGAAGGCCATCTATTGCGTATCAAGAAAGGGGAGACAGATTTCGATCCTGACTACGATGGGTATCCGAATGCAGACGGTAAACTGCTAACCGTCCAGAATCTGGGTAACGGTAAGGCTTTGGCGTATGCACGCAACGATGCGGCAGGTACTGCGATCGACAGTTACAGCCATTATTATTCCATCATCGATCTGGCTACGGGCGAAAGAACACGCCTGGTTTTTGGCGGCAAAGAACTCTCTTACAGTGGCGGCCGTTTCTCTCAGCGTTCTGTCGTGTTCAATGAGAAAGCATACATTGGCGTGAATACCGAAGCTGATGCCAATGCCATCATCTACATCTACGACACCAAGACTGGTACTGTAGAAAAAGGTGCGGAAGTGGCTGGCGAATTCTACTTCGATATGATCCGTGTAGTAGAAAACGATTGATCTCTTTCAGGTTTCAGCCGGTGTGATCCACCATATTTCAAAACCTTTGGCTGAAGGGTGCGCATTGCTGATTTGTATTCCGACCGATAGGCATTCATGTCCCGGTGGATAGTTACCCGTCGGGTAACGAGTAGTTATCCGTTTACAAGGTATAGGTGTTTTGATTTGTAAATAAGGGACTTTTGATTACAAAACATATATGTTTTGAAGTCAAAGGTCCTATGTTTTGCAGGAGGTTGTCCTGGTCCGGATTTTCGTATACATCTTTTATCATTTCATCCCTTCAGGGCGGCAGTTTGATTAGTAACCTGTTGAAGCGTCTGAAGGCTGAAACCTATAGATTGAAGTTGTATCTGTTGCTTCGATTCGGCATATTACAGATTCAAATGTAGGACAGTAGTGTCATAACAGATAGCACACCGTGTTAGCCGTAGTAACACTATAGTGTTGGTATAGCCAGGTCTATAGTTCTGTAAAGGCATACGGCAGTTTGCGGGTTCCTCCCCATCTTGATGTCGCAAATTGCGATTTCAAGATTATCCACTTATCGGCATTGGGTTGAAGCATAAAATCCCAGGAAATCGTTTTATGTTTCATAATCTTCCGGAGGTTTTGCTCTTTATCAATACCGGTTTCCCTAACGGAGGATATGATTTCTGAGGTTTTGTTTTCGTAGCAGACCAGGGGGTAACATGATCGGATTGCATAAAGTCGTCAAACGTACATGGTTCTCCTGCAAGCCTTCTGATTCTATCAACAATCGCCCAACGACTGGGGGCATTATAATAAGGAATATTAATATCCATGCAACTGATTTCTTCGGGGCGCCAAACCCCTGATTGATAAAGATAAGCACCTTCGTAGGCTCCTACATAAGCATACTTTTCTTTTCCAGTGAAAACACTCCATGGGACCTGGGACAAATCATTTGTCGAAGAGACATTTCGATAGCAACCGAATTTTTGCCAGAGGCGTATTTCTGCCTTTACGCCTTCTGAAGCCTTTTCTTCATAAATAATATATTCATCTGCTAAAAGCCCGAAAGCATGTCCTCCTGCTTCGTGATGTACCAATCCTTTGAAATCAAAAGGAGGTGCTTCTTTGCTGATAGGGCAGGCTGCAATACAAAATCCGTTTGAATAGAGATGGGCCGTTCCGGCATATTTACTGCTGTTCAGGAAGAGGATCGTGGTCATTTCTACGACACCTTTTAATTCCGGGACCAAATTCAGATAGACATCGCAAATGCTATCGTTCCAATTAATATTAGTGCCTTCTCCGTATATCGATCCGAAGCGGTTATCGATCGTAATACCCGGTATCTCCCCGTTTACGCCCGCTTCTTCCGATTGAGCAAATATTATATAAACATTAAAATATTTCCGGTTTGACTTATAAGGTTCTATACTGAAAAAATGCTCCATCGCTTGGTTTGCCAGATTCTCATATCGTCCGTCTTTCACCAGATCTGCTTTGGTGAACCCATCTCCCATAATAGCAATATTTACACCTTTGCCAGCTGATGCCGTCTGCAAACGTACATATTCACCATCTGCGTAATAAGTTAGTCCGTCTTCTTGTTGTATGACACGGACTGTTTTGGTTAGAGCGGAGGATTTGATATTGATATTTGCTTCACGCCTGACTTTTGCTTCATTAGTGGAGACTGAGACAAACAAGAGTTTTGAATCTTCACTTTTTTTTATCTGGCACCAGGACGCCGTTTCCGGTTCAATGACGTACGTATATTCGGGATTGTAATTGTGATCGGTATGCGTTGAATTGATGGAAATTACCCCACTGCCGCCCTCTGAGGCAAAATCTAGTTGTTCAGTGGATACGGTGATCTGGAGAGCTTCCTGTGAAACAAAAATCGTATCGGCAGCAGAAACATCTGTTGCCTTAATATAGATAGCTCCTTCTCGCATTTCAGGTTCAAGATTCTCTCTGACCGTTAAGTATAATGTGTCTGTCGTTATTGCTTTCGTTTCGGAAAGTTGGAGCCAACTCCGGGCTTCCGGAGATATGCTGACTGTATAGTCTACATTCCGGTCTATCGGAAAGGGCCATCTACCACCTGGTTGCCCTATATACCACCCTCTGTCGGACACAACAAGTGTTGTCTTTTCCTTTTGAGTGATCTTTAAACTCTGAGCGGTCTTACCTGCACGAAACAGGATTTCGGCTGTACGTTCTTGATCCGTATTATTTTCGGCAAACATAATATGTACCGAAGAGGTGTTTGCATCTCCCGACATTGTATTTAAGGTTACCCATGAGGAATTGCCGGCCGGCATTACTTCCGCAATCCATACTGAGTTTGTATGGATGTCAATGGACTTTTCTTCTCCTTTAGCCGGTATGTTCAATTCAGAAACAGAGATTGTCAGAAACTCTTCTTCTTCCTTACAACTAGCTAAACATAGTAATAAACAGAAAAGGAAAAAGAAAATATTTGTGCAATAGTAAGACTTTTTGATATTCATATGGATGGTACTTCTATTTGTTTACAAAGGTAAATCATTTATTTGATTGTGCAAGGACGGGTTGGAATTCAATCTTACCCATCGAGTTTGTCTGTAACAATCAAGACACTTTGATAACAGGATAGTTCACAGATAAATAATAGAACTTCTCACTTCAATATCTTCTTTTGTAAAGCCCTGAACCAGATAAAGGAAACGATTCCTTTCAGCATGCTGGAGATACTGATTGCCCACCATACACCGACGATTCCCAATCCCATGGCTGATAATACTATTGCCATCGGAATACGCAACGAGTTAAAGGTAATGCTGATGATTGCAGGGGGAACCGTCCGTCCTGTTCCGTAGAACAAGCCCTGCATAGTGATCTCCAGCATCATGAACAACATCGAGTATCCGTCTATCCGCAGGAAAATACCTCCGGCCTCAAAGGCTTCCTTCTGGGGGACGATCAGTGAGAAGACTTCGCTGCCGTAAAAGACGAATAATAAGGTACAAAGGATACCGAATACGGTGGTCATCTTCAATGTCGTGGATAGGCTTCCAGCACCCTGTTCTTTTCGGAGGCTGCATAGTTCTGGGCGACGAAAGCACTCAGTGCCGTGCTGAATCCCTGGGAGGTGTTCCAGGCTATCGCTTCAATCTGTCCTCCGGCGGTGAGTGTCATCAGGCCGATATGTCCACCGTAAGTGGAGGCTGTGCGTGCCATGAAAATGTTGATGATGGCAAACAGCGTGTTCAGCATGGCTACCGGCAGGCCCAGTTGCAGAATTCTTTGTGAATAGTTTTTCTTTAGTCTGACGAAGAAGGAGAATCCTCCCAGTAACCTGCTTCTCCATTTTAACTGATATACAAAAATGGCACATACCGTGGCTTGCGATAACCAGGTTGCCCAGGCGGCTCCGGCTGTTCCCATATCGAATACAAAAATGAATACCGGGTCGAGTATCATATTAATGATAAGTCCCGTTCCGCTGATGTAAAAGGGTATTTTACTTAGCCCTGCCGCATTATGGATGCCGGTGAAGGCTGCCGAGAGGAATATAAAAGGAAAGGCGGTCGATACGATCCGTAAATATTCGACAGCACTATCTGCAATAGGAGCTTCCAGTTTATAGACACCGATGATCGGATGGGCAAAGACAAAAAGAAGCAATCCCCAGCAAACGGAGATGATCAGGGCAATGGTAAGGTTGTGGGATGAATAGTTCCGTGCATCCTCTTCATTTCGTGCACCTATACTTTGCCCCACACTTACTTCCGAACCGACTTTATTCAACAGAGAGATCGAATTGGTCATCCAGGTCAGGATGCCGACAGCTCCGATAGCGGCAACGGCTTCACTGCCCAGACGCCCTACCCAGGCCATATCGGTGATGCTGTAAGCCATTTGAATAAAAGAAGTACCCATGATCGGCAATGCCAGATTGAATAGCTGCCGTTTGATAGGGCCTTGTGTCAGGTTTTTTGTTCCTTGCATGTTCTGTCTTATTTGGGTGCAAAAGTAGGAATAAAAAAGGAGAACCCGATATTGGATTCTCCTTCTGATCTATGTTTCTTTATCTGATTAGAAATTGATGTTCACTCCGATCATCGCACTGAACTTCTGCAACGGATAACCGTAGTAAAGTTCGTATTTCTGGAACAGTACGTTGTTCAGTTTCAGATACAGGCCGAAGGTATCGTTGATGTTGTATGCTCCGGTGAGGTTCAGTTCGTTGATGTTGTCCATCTTTACGTTCTTTTCTCCTAATCTGGCTTCACGTCCGGTGGCCAGGTAATAGTCCAGGGAAGCAGACAGGTTATTGATCGGGCGGACTGTCACGCCGGCTGTGATCTCCATTTCGGGCATACCCCAGGCTGTAGCATCTTTACCGGCTAAATCAGTCTCTGAATATTTATCACTGTATTCGGCTGTCCAATTATTATAAACACCTTTCAGGGAGATTTCAAATAATTGCTGGTAACTATATTTCAGGTTGGCACCGACCAGTAACTGTTTGGTGTCTATTTCATTCATCATACCGCAAGCGGAACCGAAGTAATCTTTGTCACCGTAAGCAAGTGTCGGTACAAAGAAATAGTTATTGCTGACGATTTTATATCCTCCGAAAACGTCGAACCAGAAACCGGGAGCAACGCCGCTCTTGATACCCAGGATACCATCCAGCCAGTTGCGGGAAGGCGTCAATCTTTCCAACGGATTGGCATAACGGTTGATCCGGTTCACATCATACATACTGTTGGATTGTAATTTACCATTGGCATTCAGGTATAGTACGGTTTTGTCGGCAACTTCGACGTCGGCAGAGATGTTGGGGGAAGCCATAAACTTCTTCTGCTCGCCGCTGAAGAACATTGCATTTACCCCTAATTTTACATGCCAGTTGTCTCCTTCTATCTTGTAGTAAGGATTCAGGGTGGCAGCAGCAAAGTTGTCGAAGTAGGTTGACGGATCTTTTGTTTCAGGTGATTTTAATTCTGAGGGCAAGCTGTAATTGAAATATTGGAAATTACCGTTCAAGCCAACACGCTGATTGCCTCCGAAACCAGAACTTAACCCGAAGTCAAGATTGAATGTCCCTTCCGACGGTGCATCGTGCTCTTTTGAATATCCGTATTTATAAGAAAAATTGGTGTAGCTGAGATCGAGCAGGTACCCGACAGGAGCATCAGCTTTGGACTCTACGCCTACGTTCGCCTTAATGGTTTGGGCAACTTGGTTGGTTTCCATGTCAGCTGCGGGGAGAGTAGGGTTTGAGGAGGTGATAGGAGTAAGGCTTTCTATTGGTAATCCGTAATAATTAAATCCGGAATAACCATATTTAACTCCCATCTTCAATGCCAGCTTATCGAAGTTATGTTTGAAGTTTAATCCACCCATATTATCGTTCAGCTTCGCCTTAACCTTTTCATCCACTTGCAGGTATTTTACTTTTCCATTCGTTGAACGGTGTGAGAACCAGATATTCAATTGATCCTTGTCTGTGCTGAGGATATGGTATCCCAAGTCACCGTTCAGGTTCAGATAGGTGCCGCCGCCGAAGTTGAAATAACCGCGGCGCTTGTTGTACTGAATATCTGTCATGATATTACCTGAAGGAAGCAGGCTGATCTCTTTTGCCGGGTCGGCTGCAACCGTGAAATTGGCATAGTCGATCGGCATTTTCTTTACTTCCGGTTCCTTGATGACCGGAAGGGTGTTCACTTTGCTTGCATCCTGTACCGTCGGGTCGTACTCGCGTTCGAGCGTCATCTCCCGGTCCAGATTCTGTTTCTTCGAAGTATCTTCCTGTGCACTCATTGTGGCGGTAGTCCCAAGCAAGGCTACGACACACAGCGCTTTTACATTATATATAGTCTTCATTGTATTCTATTATTGCTTTAGTTTACCTAATCTGTCCTCAATCATAGCGGCGATTTCGTCATCACCCTTATAGTTGTTCTTCAGGTTGTTCAGATAAGCACGTGCCTGAAGGTCGTCGCCCTGGCGGATATAAATATCAGCCCAAAGGATGAAACCGCGAGCCAACCAGTACTGGTGAGGCGTGCCGTTCTTGGCGAAGTCTTCCAGGATCTTTTCCGCATTCTTATCGTCGTTGGTATCGTAGAAGTACTGGGCCAGCAGGTATTTTGCTTCGGCACCGTGTACCGTACGGGTGTCTTTGCTGAGCACTTTCAGGTCTTCGACGGCTTTAGCCGGCTGTTTGTGGTCGATGTAGGCTTTAGCACGGATATAACGGGCTTCGGCTTCCACTTCGGGTGACAGTTTCGGATCTTTCAGCAATTCGTTGGCTGCCAGTTGAGCTTCCTCCTGTTGTCCGGTCTGTAAAGCACAACGCATGATGCCTAAACGGGCAGCTTGCTTGTTCTCCGGATTTTCGGCTATGATCTGTAAGCGCTTGAAGCTTTCCAATGCAGCAGGGAAGTCCTGGGTGAGGTATTGCATTTCTGCCGTGCGGGCCACCGATTCTTCAAGGAATTTGGTATCTCCGCTCTCGATAACCGATTTGAAACGCTGAAGTGCTTCGTCGTATTCTTTCTTGCTAAAGGCGATGCTTCCCAGATAATAGTTCGCATTCGAACTGAAAGCGCCTTCGGGGAAGGTCTGCAAATAGTTGATCAGGCTGCGGCGTGCTTCTTCGTTGTTGCCACGGTTGAAGAGTTTCTCAGCGGCAATATAGGTAAGCGAATCCTGTTCGCTGACTTCCAGACGGACATTTCCACCCAGTGAGTTGACGTAGTTGGCATACGAATTGATGTCGTTCAGATCAATGTAAACCGACTTTAAGTCTTGTAAAGCTACTCTGGCTTCTTCGCTACCCGGATAATTGCTGATCACTTGCTTATAGGCTGTAGCCGCTTTTTCCGGTTGGTTGTCATTGAAGTAAAGCAATCCTAACTGGATACCGGCTTTACGGGCTAGGCTGCTTTGCGGGAATTGCTGTATCAATGTCTCGAAAGCCTGTGCAGCTTGTGAGCTGTTTTCAAGCAATACATAAGAGCGTCCTTTTTCGAACAAAGCATCGTCCACATATTGTGATTCCGGATAATCGCGGAGCAGACGGTCCATCGCGCTGATCTTACCCCGGTAATCTTTCTGCAAGCCCAGCAGGAAGCCTTTCTGGTAAACGGAATAGTCGCCGGCAGACGGTTGCAATTGGGCGGCACGTGTATAGTTTTCTTCAGCCTGTGCGAACTGGCGATTCTGGTACAGGCAGTCGCCGATACGGTTGTAAGCATCTGCCAGTGCCGGTGCATCCTGGTTGTTTTCCAGGTTGATATACTGGCGGAAACGGTTTTGTGCCTCTCCGTATTCTTTCAGTTTGAAATAACAATATCCCAGGTTATAATGGGCCAGTGCGTACATATCCGTATTCCGCTGGCGGGTGTTGTTCAGATAAGTGCGGTAATCTGAAATAGCCTGGCGGTAATCACCTTTGCGGTAATAGGATTCGCCGCGCCAGAAATAAGCGTCATTGCGCGATTCCATATTATAAGAACCCAGGTTGATGGCTTTCGAGAACAGGTCGACTGCTTCATCCAGCTTCATGTTGGTGAAAGCCTGCGTTCCGAGTTGGAACAGAATGTCCTGTTTGGCTTCCAGTATCTTGGTGCTCGGGTGGTTGATCTTATTGATAGAGTTGAGAGCTGCCTGGTAGTTCTTGGTTGTCAGGTAGACTTCCACCAGGTAGTCGTTTACTTTGTCGGCATATTGAGAGTTCGGGAAATCATTCAGGAAATCTTCGAAGATCGTAACAGATTCGCCGAATCCGGTAAAGGCCGTTTCATGGATCAGCAATGCATAATTGAACATGGCTACTTCCTGAATCTGTTTGTCGAATGAAGAGGTTGCCGCAGCCTCGAAAGCCATACGAGCATTGTTCTTGTCTTTCAGCTTCAGGTAAGATTGTCCGAGATAAAGGTAGGCATTCTGCGAGAGTGCGTCGTTTTCGCGTACTGTCTGCGACAAGGCGTTTACGGCACTGCTGTAATTCCCTTTATTGAAATAGCAAACACCCAGAATGTACAAATCTCCTCTTAACGGGCTGTCGGTCGACGATACATATTTGCTCAACATGTTGGTCGCCTTGTCCTGGTTGCCCAAATGGTAATAGGAATTACCCAGGATACGGTACACTTCGCTGTTATTCTTGCTGTTCGGATAGGAGGAGAGAAGTTCTTCCCCTTCGCTCACTACCTTTTCATATTTATTCTGTATGAAATAGATCTGTGTAATATAGTACAAGGATTGCTCGCGGTAATCCGGCATCTCTTTCAGGCGGCTGAACTCTACCAACGCGTTATTGTATTTGCCGGTTGCATAATCGATATAGGCCACATAATAGGTGGACGCTTCACGGTACTTGGTACCGATTTGCTGTATCCGCGAAAAATATCCGCGTGCCTTATCCATCTCGCCGGTCTGCAATAATGAATAGGCCAGCCGGAAGCTGTAAGCCTCCTGTTGCTCCGGACTGAGCATGTCTATATCCGATTCGTTGAACCAGAAAATAGCTTTCTGGTATTCCCCGCGTTCGAAATGAATGGAACCGATCAGGAAATTCACTTCATCGCTATGGCGTGAAGCCGGATAATCTTCCAGATAATCTTTCAATAGTTCGTCGGCATTAGGACATCCCTGTTCATAAGCTGCATATACGATCATATAGTCAGCTTCCTGGATCAGGTCGGCATCTTTTGCATGCTGTTTATAAGCTTCCAGCTTATCGATACAACCCGGATAGTTCTTTAAACTAAACAATTCTTTACCTTCTATGAACAAACGGTCCGGTGCCTCAAACTGGTACGACCGTTGCCCGCTAGCCACATGACTTCCTACCACCAGGCACAGTGGAATAAGTATTCTTTTCATCGCTCCTTCGCTTTAATATACAGATAATAAACAGTCTCTGTTAGTTCTAAGTTGCAAACTTACATAAAAAACACCGATTTATATGCTTGCTTGCTAAAAAAGGGGAATATCCCTACACTCCTTATAACAGCACCTGAAAAAAACGTGTTAAAATCGCGTTAACATAAACCGTCCTTGAAGGCCCCTTTTGTTAAAGTTTTACCTCCATTTTAACACCAATCCCAGGGAGTGGAGTTTAAGTGGAGGTTAAGTGGAGCTTCACTGGAGCTAATACGGAGGTAAAACGGCGATTTTTGTGTTAAAATCGATAAGGATATTTGTGTATATTTAACTGGTTTCCCGTGAACACATTTTTGGCTGAAGGGGGCGTTTTGCGCTTGGTGGGTGGGAGGGATCATAAAAATAAAACCGCCGCGAATCACTTCGGGGCGGTTTCGGTTTCCACATTTACCATCAATTATGTTTTATATAATTATAGTGGAAAATATCGTTATTTCTTGATGAATTGTATTCGGATGTAGCAGTTGTATATATGACCGCTGCTTTCTACTTGAATGGGTAGATCGTAATAACCGGTTTGTTTATTCTTAAAATAAAGAATTTCTATTTCTGTGTCAGAAATAGTTATGCTTTGTGTGTAACCATTTACGATATTAGGTGTTACAAATGAGCTATAAATAGGCAGAACATTATTATTATTGAATTGATAATATAGACTCTGTGTCGGATCTTGTTGGATAACATCAATACAAGCTCCTTCATAGATATATTGTGCTTCTGTTTGTATTCCTATTATTAGGATAAGGGAAAGAATAAAAACAATTCTTCTCATAATTAACTGTATTTAAAGTGTTAATAAAGTTTTTATAAGAGGGTGGCGTGTCAAAGTGAAGTGACACACCACCTTTTTTATTAATGTACTAGTTGTTTATCTAACCATCTTATAATAAGTCTTCTTAGCCCAGAAGAGGTTGGTGTAATAACCACTTGGCTCTTCATAGTTTTTAGCGATAGCAGCTTGGCAGTTTTCGCTGTTGTAAGTCAACTCATTGTTCGGATAAGGCAAACGGTTAGGCGGTGTCGGATAATTTGATATCTGATTGTCTGTTGCAAATTCAACAACTGGATAACCTGTACGGCGTACTACATTCCATGCTTCCAACTTGTTTATGAAACCGAAGTTCAGCCATAACTGTGTACAGATAGCTTCCTGTGTCGGTTTCCAGATGCTTTCGGCATAGGCTGCAATCGCATCGTTTGTCGGCCTTACCAATGGACGGAATCCTCTGTAGCTATCGTTACCATCTTTATGAAGCGAGCTGTTTTCCTTCAAGTTCCAATAGTATTCGGTAGACTGTTTCACTCCTTCAATGAAATTTGCTTTCGCTTTGTTGGCATCGGTTCCTACGCCATATCCCATCAAATAGGCTTCTGCTTTGCTGAAACTTACTTCGGCTGCACTCAGCCATAGACCGAAAAAGTTTTCATTACCCTGGTATTCGGCCCAACCGGCAGCTGCGATTGTGTCGATTTCGCAGAAATAGTTGGCTTGAGGCATGCCTCTTTGTACATATTCTTTCCGTTTTTCGTCTGTTAAAGTTGTGATTTCAGCTTCAGTCATCATAACATCATAAGCGATGTATTGACCGTCAGGATTACAATCGTACATAACTTCCAGACGAGGGTCAGTGTTTTCATCAGGAATGCCGTTTGCCGGCAAGTTCATAGCATCCAGAATAGTTTGTGAACAAGCTGCCATACCGCTTGAACGAAGTGCCTGCGAGAAGCTTTTACCGAAATTGAAATCATCCTTTTGTGTATTAGCTGTTACACCCATGTTTTCTGTATTGTTGTCAATCAATGGGTATTGGCTCGGATTGTTCAGAATTTCAGCAATGGCTGCATGGGCTTCTGCTGTGCAATCGCCGGCAGTAGACAAATGAAGCGCAATACGCAGACGGAGCGAGTTGACATATTTTTGCCATAATGTAGCATCGCCGGCCGCGATTGTGTAGTCTTGACGGCTTAATGAGGTAAGACCGACTGTATTTACATTGCCACTGGCAAAATAGTCTCCAACTTCTTTTAGGTCGACAAGGATCTGCTTGTAAAGTGCTACATCGTCATCGTAAACGCATTTTTCTTTGGCAGCATTGTAGTCACCATCTTTCCAAAGTGTACCGGCGCCATTGTAAGGAACATCGCCGAATATGGACAGCATTTCATGCAATTGCGATTGTACCAGCGTACGGCCCAGATAATAGAATATAATGTTTGAGGGTTTTTCTGTTTCGGAAAGATTTTCATAGTTGTATTCCAACAAGCGCTGCTGGGTTAACATATCGTAAAAGTCTTTCCAACGGTCATCGTAACGTCCTTCACCGGAACCCATATAGCGGGCACGCGAATTGGTTGTACCGATAACTCCAGAGAACAGACCGGAGGTAGTTGATTGTATCCAATGACGATAATAAATTGGGTTCATCCAAGTATTCCCTTTAAACATTACACCGGTAAATACTTGAGGTACACCTACTGTTGCTGTTTGAGAAGGATCTGCATACTTATCGTCATACGCTGAATCGGCGCATGAAGAGGCAAGCGATACTAGTGCGATTCCTCCTGCTAACAATGAAAATATCTTTTTCATAAATTCTTCTTTTTAATCTGATTTAATAAAATGTAAATTAGAAGTTTGCACGAACAGAGAAACCGAATGTACGTGCACTGGCTGTTGAACCGCCTAATTGTGCCTGATAGATCCAGTTAGTACCGTCTGTCGCTTCCGAATCGAACAATTTTAATGTACGATATACATAGAATGGGTTGCGTACGAAAGCAGAGACTGTCAGGTTATTGCAAGCGAACTTCTTGGTCAAGTCTTTCGGCAGTGTATAGCCCAAACTGATTTCACGACATTTGATGTAGCTGTTCTTTTGGATAGCATCTTGATAAGTTTTGGTTGCACTGGTACCCCAACCATATTGGGAGATGTATGCTTCCATCTGGGTTACAACGATGTCGTTCGGAGTACCGTCTTCTTTTACACCTGGTAAGATCAGACCGTTGTCCCAAACGTAATGGCCGTTAATCATTGTTTCGCCGCGTTTGTAGTTGCTTATTTCGCTCGGGTTAACCACATGGATGGCACTTTTGTTGTCCATATTTTCAGCGTCGCTGTAATAGAACAAACCTCCTGTTGTATGGTCGCGAACCCCAACGGCGTCGGTAATATTACCTGCACACATCATGTATTGCCAAGGAGTGTTCAGTACATCGCCACCGAAACGGAAATCGAAAGCCATATCCAAAGTAAAGTTCTTATAGCTTAAGCTTGTACCGAAACCTCCGGTAACTTTCGGCATGGCGTTACCTACTTTGTGGCGTTCAGATGTGTCTGTTATGTACAGACCGTTGCTGCCAACGATATAGTTACCGTTTTCGTCTGTTTTCCAAGTATAGGTGTACCAGTCACCCATAGATTCGCCTACGTGTGATTCAAGAACAGCGGCTCCACCATCAACATCTGAGTGATTTAATACATCCAGACCGTCAGCCAGTTTATTTACTGTATTTTTGTTCCAAGCAACATTGGCACGCAAATCCCACTTCCAGTCTTTGTTTTCAATTGGAGTACCGTAAACGCTAAATTCAACACCCTTGTTGCTCAACTCACCTACGTTCATCAACATGCTTTGGGCACCCATAGATGCGGCACTGGTTGTTTGAAGAATTTGGTCTTTAATAGTATTGCTATAGAAGTTGAATTCCATACCTAAGCGGTTTCCAAAGAATTTGTTTTCCAAACCGATTTCAAATTCATACTTGGTTTCCGGTTTGATACTTTCATTGCCGATTTTCTTGTCAATGTAATTATAGCTATAAGTAGATCCTCTCAGTAACGATTCTTGTTTGAATGCCAAAACGGCGCGGTAAAGTTCAGGGGCATTACCTACAATACCGTAAGAAGCACGTACTTTACCATAGTTCCACCAAGTTGGCATTTGATCTTTAAATAACTCGGTATAGAGTATACTGGCACTAGCAGAAGGATACCAGAATGAGTTATTGCCTTTCTTCAAAGTAGAAGTCTTTTCCTGACGGATAGAACCTTCTAAGAATCCCCAGTCGTTGTAGCCGTAGCTGGCAGTCAGAAAAGCTCCTGTTTTAAGTAAATCTTCTCTGCTCATACTTGCATTCTTTGTTCCGACAGAGGCGTTCAAGTGGAACCAGTTTTCTTGTGTCAGACCTTGGCTGGTGCTAACATCCGATTTGTAATAAGATTCCTGGCGAGCTGTCCAACCCAGGTTGGCTGTTACATTATGAAGCTCATTGAATGTTCTATCGAACATCAACATCACATCGCTATAAACAATCTGGTAGCGGCTGTTATTCAATCCATAAGAGTCGCTATACTGACCGTTGGTAGAGAATACATGTGCGTTGTCTGCACGGTTTTTGTTTTCAATTTTGTCAACAGTCAAGTCGGCAGCTACACGACCGTTCAATGTTAATCCGGGGATGATTTCCCAAGTCGGGTTGACTGCACCAATGAAACGCTGGTGTTCTTCCAGCTGCTCTTTACCCATGATGTTCCAGAAATATTCACTTATTAATGAGGTAGAACCCATTGGGGTGTAAAGGAACTGTTCATCTGGCGTCAATGTATCGCTTGTTCCGCCATTACCGACATAGGTGCTGTTTTGGTAACCGAGACTTGTCACTGTATGGTCGCGCATGTAAGCCACATCGGTAAAACCTCCGAACATACCACTGAAGTTATTGGTCAATCGGCTGATACGATACGGGCGGTTCTTGATAAACTGGTTCTGATATGTAGCCGTATAATTCAACTTGATGGTATTGGTTACATTGAATGTTCCGTTCAGGTTGAAATTATGCTTATGGTTGTTAGAGTTGAGCTGCATAGCCTTCACGTCGTTGTAGGTGTAGGAGAAACGTACGTTGTTTTTCTCGGAACTGTTGGTCAACGACAGGTTGTAAGTTTGGTTTACACCGGTACGGAAGATATCTGCCCATTGGTTGTGGTCAATCGGTGCGAATGCACGCTGTGTACCGTCAAAGTAAGTAACCATTTTGCTGGGATCGTATTTAGCACCCCACGAATAAAAAGTTTCACGGTTAGGTGTAACAATGGTATTGCCGTTGCGATCTACACGTGTTTGGCGGAAACCTGTTAAAGCTTCCATGCTGCTGTTTCCTAATTGCGAGTTGTCGTAACCCGGTCCATATTCCTTTTGTATTTCAGGCATATAAGCGACTTTGTCGAAACTTACGTTTGCACTGAAGTCAATCTGTGTACCAGAACCGGCTTTGGCTTTTTTGGTAGTAATCATCACAACACCGTTGGCTGCTTCCGATCCGTATAGGGCAGAAGCGGCAGCTCCTTTTAGGATAGAGATATTCTCAATATCTTCGGGGTTGATATCTACCATACCGTTGGAGTTGATACGTTGGTTACCCCAGTAGCCATCGTTGTTTGTATTACTGTTATGTACAGGAACACCGTCCATAATAATCAGCGGCTGAGTGTTACCTGTAATAGAAGAAAGACCACGAACGGAGATAGAAACAGCAGATGTACCGCCTCCAGGTGCCGCCTGAATACGTACACCGGTAGCCTTACCATAAAGTCCGGTTGCGATGTTTGAACCGCCAGTTCTGGTTAATTCTTCAGATGATACATTACTTACGGCATAACCTAATTTCTTGGCATCTTTCTTGATACCCAAAGCTGTTACGACTACTTCGTCCAGCTTCTGAGTGTCTTCTGCTAGTTTAATGTTTAATGAAGACTGGCCTGTGTAGGTGACTTCCTGAGTAGCATATCCGATAAAAGAAATCTGGATAATGTCTCCGTTTTTTACTCCTTCCAGGTTGAATTTACCATCCATATCGGTAATACTACCGTGGGTGGTTCCTTTGATCACTACTGACGCTCCGGCAACAGGTCCGAAATCATCTTCTACAACACCGTTTACTTTACCACTTTGTTGGGTAATAGCGGTTTCTTGCTTTTCTGGCGCTGAATTAGCATATACACTTGTAGGAAGTGTTATTGCTCCTGCGACAAGAATTAAGCTGACAGGTTTGAAGTGTTTCAACATAATTAATGAGTTTATTGATAATAATACTAGTGTTAGTGGAGTTACTTTAGATTTGACGTTTATTGATGTTTTTGATCTTAGTTCTAAAAGAACTATGTTGAAACAAGAATAAAAAGACTATAATTATCAATAGCATCGCCATGGTTAAGTAGAGTTAAAAAACTTTTTTTATAAGATTGTTTTTTCAAGTGTTCTATATGTTGCTTTTTGTCCTATTAATAAATATTGCTTAAATAATCTAGGGGGATATTACATAAAACCAACTAGTTTATGATTCTATTAAAATATACAATATGAGTGTAATCAAAGGGTGAAGTTTACGTTAAAGTATAGAGGGGCATTTATATATACCTTGTTATTGTAAATGTTAAAAATAAAGCATAATCCTTCTTTTGTTGACGTAAAATAACAGTATGTAATAAATTATTAATACATTTGTGCCGAATATTTAGTATGGAGTTCTTTTAGGACTATGATGTTTTTTTATGATTGTATATTCTCTTTTTATAAAAAATAACAAAATGGCTATGTCAGAATATGCTATTCTGTCATCCCGGATCTGATGCGGGATCTCGCTCTACACTAAGATGTATAAACACAGATATAAGGATTGATACCGAACGACTCAAAGAATAACGTCCATTTCTTCTTCCCGTTTATGTCGATAATCTTTTCACAAAGTTACACGTCCAGAAAGTATTGGTCTTTAACTTTAGCAGAATTAATACCTTTGATGATTATGTTTTTGCTTCTTAGTTTTGTCAGTTTAGATTGTGTCAAACTAAAATTTTTAAAAGGCGTATTATTCTGTTTAGGTAATGAAAATATCAAATAAACCAGGTGTCTATTTCCAATCACGCCTTTGTCTTTGTAGTATTTATATGTGTTCCGAACTTGGTTTATAGCCTTATTTGAATTTTTTACCGCATTTTTAAATTCGCAATATTTTAATTCCAGAAACATAATCCATGAAGAGTCTTTTGCTTGTGACGGAAAAACTACACACTCACATTGTGACAGGGACTTTCCTTCTACATCTGTGAAGCTCGATTTATCAAAAATTATGGTCCCAATATTTAATAATTGGTCATTCTGTAAAAAGAACGATTCGATATCAGCCGGTTTTTTTGTATGTATTTCAACCGACCTTTTAACAGATTCTTCCTTCGTTTGATGAGAATAATCGGATATATATATGCTTTGTTCGAAGTTCCTTATCTCATGTTCAGGAAACTCTTCTTTAATCTTCGTTGTTATCATCTCCGTAATAATTCAGCATCTTGTAAAAATCATCCATTACCTCTTTCATATTGCAGTCAAAATAATTGTCGCCTATCAAACCATCTTCTTGTTGAATCGTAGTATTTAATTCTCCATTTAGTCCTTTCAAATAACCATCTTTTATTTCCCACACGGATACTTGTTCCGGATTAATCCATGAATTATGGCAATCAATCTCGTTCCGTGTATCATCCGGTATTCGATCTTTTACTAAATATCCCATCATGCAATTATTTAATGCATATAGAATATAAGGACTATGGGTCGTAAGGGTCAGGCAATCATTTTCTCTTGTCGAAATTAATTTGACCAGTTCATAAAGCAAGTCTCTTTGCGCCAGAGGGAATAAATTCAATTCGGGTTCCTCGATATAAAGGTTTATCGATTGAGTTTTGAACGTATGGTTAATGACAGATTCGAATATTTTCTTCTTTTCTTGAGATTCAAACAGCCGTATTTCTTTTGCATCTGTTTTGACTATGATCTTATTGTCTTCTATTTCGACAACAGGATCTTTCTCACCCGTGTCGATGATGATGGATTTAGTTCCTCCTTCTGATGGAAAATCAAGGTTCTTCAGTTCGAAATATTCTTCGTAAATCTTTTGGATCACTTTACTTTTGGATTGCTCGTCTACAACACTGCTTTGCTTGTCTATCTCCTTCAAATGAGTAATCAGATAGTGGGTTAATACCAGCAATGGGATCAAAGACTGTAATCCGCTGGAAGTATTTGTCAGATCCAACGACTTGGCATCATTAACAGTTACGATGTCCCTGCCTGTCGTATCGTCGAAATAATACTTCATATTCAAATTTATGACATTGAGAGGATTTTCTTTCCGGTAGTTCTTGCGGGAATCATCCCAATCTATCATGAAATTAAGGATATTCGTATTCTTGAAACGAACCTCAAACCAGTTGTTTATGACCGAAACGATATTTCTTTCTCCCGGAATATAAGCTATCTTCGAACGGTGATATCCACACCTGTTTTTCCATGTAATTCGGGGAGCCTCTTTAAAGTCATAAGTCAGCACGAGCGTGTCTGTTTCGTATTGGATATAACTCTCTTCCGATGTATATCCGATTAGTTTATGAAATTCGATTAATCGCTCGTTGAAAAAGGAGGAAGACAAAAAAGGATCAATAGTATGGGATAAACAGCATTTTTTCTCCATCCACATGCAAAAAGAAGTTATTTTACAAATAGTGCTCTTGCCGGAGCTTTGGGGACCCATGATCATGTTCACTTTCTTCAACTCCATTGAAGCTTCTTTTATGGCTCCTATATTTTTTATTGTTAGATTTTTCATTTATCCCAGGCTTTAATTCTTTATTTGCAAAGATATATGTATTTTCGCATAAAACTTAGTCATTAGATGACAAAATCAGTCAACGAATGCTGCTAATCTTTATATGTTTTCCGGATTATCACCTCGATAATGATAGAATATCATAGGGATGACATTTCCTAAAAGCTATAGGTTTCGGGGATAAAATAATAGACTTTAGACGTTGGAAACTATTATCTTTGAGGTTAAAGATATTGTCTTGGGCGTCAAATGAAGATGTCGCCTTGTTGGATTCTTACCTTTTTTTGTAAAGTCTAATAGCCTTCTTTATCGACATCAACCCGAACTCTTCCGCTTTCAACTCTTCCTTTTTCACGATAACGATTTCGGCTGCATCGTCTTCTGCGTGGACACCTGTGAAATCCTTTACATGGCATTCAAAGAACATATCTACCGTGTGCACTTCGAAACCGCAATACATATATAAATTAGGAATGGAAAAAAGATAACGGCATTCGGTAATATCCAGTCCCGTTTCTTCTTTTACTTCGCGGTGTGCCGCATCTTCTGCTGATTCGAACATATCGACGAATCCGCCCGGCAGGTCGAGCGTCCCTTTGGCTGGTTCTTTAGCCCGGCGCACCAGTAGAATCTCTCCGGCGGTATTTCGGATGAAACAGGCTACTGCCGAAGAAGGATTGAAATAGTATACGAAACCGCACGTTGTACACTGTTTCGCTTTTTCATTACGTTCGATGAAAGTGTTGGCTCCACATTTGGGGCAATAGATAAATTGATGCAAAGGATGGTTCATGTCTCTGATAATTAAGTGATATATAAAAAAGAAGGGCGACCTCAGGCCGCCCTTGATCCGGGGCAGAACCCCAGTGAATACGATTACTCTTTCACTTCCCAACCCAAAGCGCTGGCTCCCAATACGGCAGCATCGCTTTCTTTCAATTGAGAGAAAAGAAGTTTTGTTTTACCTTCGTAAACCTTCAGCATGTTCTTGTCCATAGAACGTTTGATCGGATTCATGATCAGATCGCCTGCCTTGGTAAGACCACCGAACAGGATAATGGCTTCCGGGCTTGAGAATGCAACGGCATCAGCAAAAGCTTCACCCAGGATATTTCCTGTAAATTCGAAGATTTCAAGTGCCAGTTTATCATTCTTCATGGCTGCATCGAATACATCTTTTGAAGTGATTTCATCCGGATCCAGATCGCGCAACAGACTTTCGTCTTTGCGGATTTCGAGGTATTCACGGGCTGTACGTGCTACACCGGTAGCGGATGCATATGTTTCAAGGCATCCCTGACGACCGCAACCGCAAGGACGGCCATTGTTACGACGCATAATCACGTGTCCCAACTCACCGGCAAAACCGTCATGTCCGTAAACCAGATTACCTCCGATAACGATACCGCTACCTACACCTGTTCCCAAAGTGATAACGATAAAGTCTTTCATACCACGTGCTGCTCCGTAAGTCATTTCACCGATTGCAGCAGCATTGGCGTCGTTAGTCAATGCAACGGGAATACCGCCGATTTGTTCGCTGATCAACTGTGCCAAAGGTATTTTACCTTTCCATGGAAGGTTCGGGGCAAATTCGATACAACCGTTGAAGAAGTTGCCGTTAGGAGCTCCTACGCCGACACCTTTGATTTTGTCCGGACCTCCGGCCTGGTCGATTACTGATAAAAGACCTTGTCCCAGTTCCGCAACATATTCTTCTATATCAGTATATTTACCAGTTTTGATTGATCCACTGTACAAGATTGTTCCTCTTGCATCTACTACGCCGAAAACAGTATTGGTACCACCTATATCAATACCTACTACATAAGGCTTCTCCATGATTTTATATTTATGATTAATAATGAGTCTTTCTGGATAGCAAATATAAGAGGAATATGCTTAGCTGCAATGATTTTATTAAAAAAAATGCTGAATAGTATCAGTTTTCAAATGTGACAATAAATGTAACTTTACTTAATAGCCGGATCAAAATACGTCATTTTCAACTTTTTTCTTTCCGGTGACAACCGTTCTTTAGGTGTTTTTTTTATATTTGGTAGATTCTTAACCCATTAATGAATAACACTATGCCACAGGTTTCAGACATACGGCTTATGGTCCGGGCGGAACAACCTGTTTTATCGACCCGTACAAAAGTCAGTTACAAGGATTTAGAGTGGACGCTTGCCCGAAAACGTCAGGATGCACTGGCCCTTCTCCGGAAAACAGGGGAATATATGACGGATGTGCCTTTTATCATTTACTACGATTATCTGAATATGGATATATATGACCTGGATGTGGAAATTTGTTTCCCTGTGTCCTGCCTGATGGAAGGAGACGAAAACGTCCGGTCACGCGTAATACCGCAATCCAAAGTCGTGCATTGTTTATTTAAAGGCGATTACGAAGAAATTAATTATTTATATGGCGAGATGACTTTCTGGATGATGCAGAAAGGATACGAGCCGGAAGGTACGGCCTATGAATTTTATTACCGGCGGAAAGAGGAACCTTTCGATGACGGGTTAACCAAAATTGTATTGCCGGTGAAGAGCTGATACAATTTTGGTTAAGGTATTGCCTTTTTTATTTAGCCGGTAGTATTTCGATCCAGTAATCGTCCGGGTCGTTAATGAAATACAATCCCATGGCGGTATTTTCGTAACATACGCAATCCATTTCCTTATGGAATTTGCGTACTTCGTCGTAATCGCCGGCTACACGAAAACAGAGATGGCTTTCGTTATCTCCCAGTTCGTACGGCTCGTTACGGTCTTTCAGCCAGGTCAATTCCAGCAGGAAACCTGTCTGGTCGTCTGTCAGGTAAACGAGAACGAAAGAGCCGTCGGCTGCTTCCTTGCGGTGATGTTCCTTCAGACCCAGCGCTTTGTTATAGAAAGCAATGCTTCTTTCGAGGTCGAGGACGTTGATGTTGAAATGATCAAATCTACTTTTGATTTCCATACTTGTTTTCTTTATAAATTAAAAATCAGTGCTTTCTCCGGGATAGGACAACAGGATATAACGGCATCCCTTCGATTCGGCATAAGGGCCGAATGCTACTACTTCGGCGGGATGTTCCCAAAAGTGCATAGGGACTAAAACGTCAGTCTTTATCCGGTCGACAAACTGTTCCGCTCCCCGCATAAAATCAGTTCCGATACGCGGATCGACCGGAAACATGGCGAGATGCAGATGTCCGGTTGCCTGAGCCAGTATATCCAGTTCCCGCAAATAATCGCCTTCGGCTTTAGCCACTTCCTGTGGTGTCGATTCGTCTTTCCAGTGCCAGTTATTCAGGTCGCCGGCATGAAACAGCAGTTTGCCTTCCGCTTCTATCAGGAAAGAAATGCCTACATCAGTCGAACCGAATGCCCGGATACGGATATTTTCATCTTCAAAAACGTCCCCTTTCTTAAGGTAAACAGCATCTTCGGCTGTCGCCCGGCGGCGTTTCAGAATATCTTTGGAGAAAATATATTTGATATCCGACTTAATTTCTTTCCATTTCAGGACGTCCGGGTTGAAATGATCCGGATGGAAATGGGAGGATAATATATATAATGTACCCGCGCGTCGGAGCAGTTCATCGTGGACAAATCCCGTATCCGGTGTTTTCCCCGTATCTTTAAAATAATCGATCAGGATAGTATATCCTTCTGTTTCGATCGCAAAGCCACTGTGATAAATATATGTAAGTCTCATACTGTATTCTTTTATTTTCATGTAAAAAAAACATGATACGGTGTGATTAAGTTGTTTTTGGCGATACAAATATACAAAAGGATGAATGAAACAGATAATAGTTACCGTACGAATGTAAATAATATAGGATACTGGTTTTGGTTTTCTGCCGAACAAACTGATTGTCGATAGCTGTCAGTAATGTTGTTGATAGCTATCGGTAATTTTGTTAATAACTATAAGTAATATTGCTGATAGCTGTCGACAATAACTTACATAACTATATAAAATTGATAACATATTGTGGGTTAGTCTTGTAGGTAGTGTAAGTATAGTTTGCAAATGTAATATTGTTTTTGGTTATTCCCTGCTATTTTATTTGATGAATTTATAAATAAAATGAATGGGGCAATGTAGTATATTTCGTAGTTGTCGGTTTATTTAGTAAGCATTCCTTGATTACTTGTGTTTATCTGATAACAAAACGATAGTTAATATCTTGTAAAAATCAGTACCTTGTGATACAAGGTATCTTATATAAATATATATTTGTTGCGTCAGAGGGTAAAAAAGTTTCTTAAATGTGTAACATTTTTTACAAAGTGTACGTCTAATAAAGAAAAGTAATGACAAATATGATGATTCAGCTGAAAGGAATTAACAAAACGTATTTCAATGGTGCTCCGCTGCATGTCTTGAAAGGCATAGACCTGGAGATCGAAAAAGGAGAGATGGTTTCCATTATGGGGGCATCCGGTTCGGGGAAATCGACGCTATTGAACATACTAGGAATTTTGGATACTTACGATACTGGTACCTATCATTTAAACGGACAATTGATTCAGAACCTCAGCGAAAGCCGTGCAGCTGAACTTCGTAACCAGATGATCGGTTTCATTTTCCAGTCATTTAATCTGATCTCTTTCAAGAATGCGGTGGAGAATGTCGCCTTGCCACTCTATTATCAGGGTATAAACCGTAAGAAACGAAATGCGATGGCAATGGAATATCTGGATATGGTCGGACTGAAAGACTGGGCGGAACATATGCCTAACGAAATGTCGGGTGGACAGAAACAACGTGTAGCCATTGCCCGTGCCCTGATTGCTAAACCGCAGGTGATTCTGGCTGATGAGCCGACCGGTGCACTCGACAGTAAAACGACGGTCGAAGTAATGGAACTTCTGCGTAATGTAAATAAAGAAGGTATGACTATGATTATCGTGACTCACGAGCAATCCGTAGCCAATGTGACCGAAAAGATTATCCGTGTAAAGGATGGTTTGATAGAAAACATCGAAAAAGGAGAAGGATATGTTCGACTTTGATAATTTCCGGGAAATATGGAGTACGATTCAAAAGAATAAGCTCCGTACGTTCCTTACCGGCTTTTCCGTAGCATGGGGGATCTTCATGCTGATCGTTTTGCTGGGAGCTGGCAACGGACTGAAGAATGGTATCATGCACAACTTTGACCGTTGGGCGGGGAACCGTGTGGAGACATGGCCTCGTTATGCCAGCAAACCCTATAAAGGGATGCAGACCAACCGACGGATCGAATATAAAGATGATGACTTGGTGGCCTTGAGACAGCAGAATCCCGAAGTGAACCTGGTATCAGGTGTCCTTTACCAAAGCGATACGCTTTCGTATAAAGAAGAATATAACTCTTATTCTTTACAGGGGGTACATCCGGATAAAGCTATCATCGACAAGATTAAAATGACGGTTGGTAACGGACGTTTTATTAATGAAGTAGATATACTTCAGAAAAGAAAAGTGATAGTTATAAGTCCCCGTATAAAAGAAGTGCTTTTCCGTTCGGAGGATCCGTTAGGAAAATATGTGAATGCTGGCGATGTTCCTTATCAGGTGGTTGGAGTTTATACGGATGAGGACAACAATAATAATGCTCCGGCTTATATTCCTTTCTCTACGGCACAGCAACTTTACCGCTCCGGTTATGGGTTGGATAATATTATTTTCTCCCTGGATGGTATTAATACCAAAGAGGAATACGAAGCATTTGAGAAACGTTTCCGTCAGCAGATGGGGAAACGGCATATGTTTGATCCGGAAGATCTGCGGGCAATCGGTATGTGGAGCACGATTGAAGATTTTGCCATGTTTAACGGGATGTTGAATGGTATAGCTCTGTTTATCTGGATAATCGGTATCGGAACTTTGGCCGCAGGTATTGTGGGAGTCAGTAATATCATGTTGATTACTGTTCGGGAACGAACCCGCGAGTTTGGTATCCGTAAAGCGATTGGAGCAACTCCTTTTTCCATACTGAAACTGATCATCGTAGAGTCTATCCTGATAACGGCCGTCTTCGGTTATGTCGGCATGATTGCCGGAGTTGGACTGACAGAAGGCATTAACTTCATTATGGAAAATGCCAAGATGGGACAAGCCTCTTCCAGCGATGATATGAGTACCTTTTTGAATCCTACGGTCGACCTGACCGTAGCTTTGATGTCAACGTTGCTTATTGTTGCTGCAGGAGTGCTGGCCGGTTATTTTCCGGCTCGTAAAGCAGTGAAAATTACGGCTATCGAAGCCATGAGAAACGAATAAATACAGATAGATATGTTCGATATAGACCGTTGGGTAGAGATATGGGTGACTATCACCCGCAACAAGACCAGAAGCCTCTTGACCGGGTTCGGGGTGTTTTGGGGAATCCTGATGCTTGTTATCCTGTTAGGGTCGGGTACCGGCTTCAAGAACGGAGTATGGAAGAATGTGAATGGTTTCGCTACTAATTCAGCTTTTTTCTTTTCCGAACGTACCGGCGAGCCTTATAAAGGCTACAAGAAAGGACGTTACTGGCAGATGCGTAACCGTGACCTGGAAACAATCCGTAACCGTGTGAAAGGTGTGCGTTATTTGTCGCCGATGGCTATGTCATGGGGCGGACAAAATAATGTGGTGAGAGGACAGAAAGCCGGTACTTATAATGTGCGCGGTGTACATTCCGAATATTTTAATATAGAAACGCAGCACGTACTGGAAGGGCGTTTACTGAATGAGGTAGACGTAAAAGAAAAACGTAAGGTTTGCCTGATCGGTAGTATTGTGCGCGAAGTGTTGTTCACTCCCGGTGAAGATCCGATCGGAGAGTATATCCGTGTAAATGGCATTTACTATCAGGTCGTGGGCGTTGTGAAACCTAAGCCACGTGTACAGATCGGAGGACGTACGGAGGAAAGTATCATGTTGCCTTTTACTACCTTACAGCAGGTGGCCAACCAGGGGGATAAGTTCTGGTTCCTGTGCGCAACCGCCGATGACGGTTATTCATGCGACAGGATGGTGGAAGATATAACGGATGTTTTGAAATCACAAAATGAAATATCGCCTACCGACCCGCAAGCCGTCAGCAGTTTTACGATTGCCAAGCAATTCGATAGTTTTGAAACACTATTTACCGGGATCAATATTCTGGTATGGTTGGTTGGAATGGGTACTTTGCTGGCTGGTATCATTGGGGTCAGTAACATTATGATGGTGACGGTAAAAGAACGTACCCGCGAGATTGGTGTACGCCGTGCAATCGGGGCTAAGCCGTTCGATATTATATCCCAGATCATGAGTGAGAGTTTGTTGCTTACGGCTTTGGCCGGACTGATGGGGTTAAGTTGCGGAGTTTTTCTGTTGGATGTAGCTAATAATTTATTGGCAAGCAGCGGATCGGCAGATTCTCAGGGCACTTTCTTCAGTAATCCGGAAATACATATCGGAGCCGCCGTTGCCGCAACCGTTGTTTTACTTATCAGCGGACTTATGGCTGGATTGATTCCGGCCTGGCGAGCCATGCAGATTAAGGCTATTGATGCTATCAGAGAAGAATAAGGGGAATTGAATATTATAAATTGGAAATTGAAAATTAAGATAGTTATGAAGAATCGTATCGTTAAGAAAATCCTGCGAATCATCTTTTTAGTATTGGTGGGAGCCGCCGTGGTCGGCACTTTCTACTTCTTGTGGAAAAAAGCACAACCTGTCATCACCATGTATGAAGTGGTAACTCCCAAACGCGACTCGGTAGAGACGAAGACTGTGGCGACAGGAAAGGTGGAACCGCGTGATGAGGTACTTATCAAACCGCAGATGTCCGGTATCATCTCCGAATTGTTGAAGGAAGCCGGTCAGATGGTGAAGGAAGGTGAGATCATTGCAAAGATCAAGGTAATCCCTGAAATGGTTCAGCTAAATAGTGCCGAATCGCGTGTCCGTGTGGCGAAGATCAGTCTGGAGCAGATAGAAGCTACCTACAAACGGGATGAAGATCTGCACAAGCAAGGAGTCATATCCAAAGAGGACTATGAAACCTCACTGGCTAATTATAAGAAAGCTCAGGAAGAAGCAGAAAATGCACAGGATGCATTGGAGATTATCCGTGAAGGTATTTCACGTAAATCGGCATCGTCCAGTACGACACAGGTTCGTTCTACCATTACCGGTATGATTCTGGATGTTCCTATTAAAGTCGGAAACTCGGTGATCCAGTCGAATACATTCAATGACGGTACGACAATTGCTTCCGTAGCCGATATGAACAATATGATCTTCAGGGGAAAAGTGGATGAAACAGAAGTAGGACGTATCCATGAAGGTATGCCTATCAAACTGACAGTCGGTGCTTTGGATAGCCGTACGTTTGATGCCACCCTGGAATATGTAGCTCCGAAAGGAGTGGAAGAAAACGGTGCCGTCCTGTTCGAGATCAAAGCGGCCGTTCAGATGCCGGAAGATGCCTTTATTCGTGCCGGTTACAGTGCCAATGCCGAGATCGTGCTGAAACGTGCGACCGATGTCCTGACCGTTCCTGAAAGTTGCGTTGAATTCAGCGGGGACTCTACCTTCGTACAGATTGTAAAACAGGAAAAGCCGGAACAGTTATTTGAGAAACGTGCTGTTACGGTCGGTTTGTCTGACGGTATCAAGATCGAAGTGAAAGAAGGTTTGTCTGAAGGTGACAAGATTCGTGGTGGTATTGTAGCTGCTAATAAGTAATAGAAATAAAAACGAATAAGTGATGAAACAAATCATATCATCCGTAGCGCTGGCCTCATTCCTTTTCTGTTTGCCCGTCGGGGCACAGGAAGCGGCAAAGCAATGGTCGTTGGAGGAATGTATCCGGTACGCTATCGAGAACAATATAGATCTGAAACAAAAGGAATTGGAACAGAAAAGCCGTGAAGTGGACTTACACACCAGTAAATACAGCTGGTTGCCCAGTGTGAATGCCAGTGTGGGGGAAAACTTTGGTTTCGGCCGCTCCGAATCGAAAGATGGTTTGATTGTTGACCGTAACTCGGCCAATACGACAGCCGGTATTCAATTGAGCATGCCTATCTTCGACGGTTTGAAAATACCGAACGATATTGCTGCCCGCAAGCTGGACCTGAAAGCATCTATCGAGACTTTGAATAAGGCAAAGGAGGACTTGTCTATTAATGTGGCTTCTTACTATCTGCAAGTTCTTTATAATAAGGAAATGTTGAAGATAGCCCAATTGCAGGTAGACCTGAGCTCTGAGCAGGTGACAAAAACCGAGGCACTCTATAATGCCGGTAAAATCCCTGTTTCCCAGTTATACGATATGAAAGCCCAATTGGCAAAAGATGAAGTCACATTGACAGAATCGCAGAACAATGTGAAACTGGCTTTACTGGATCTGGCACAAAGTCTGGAATTGGAACGTGCCGGTGAAAACTTCGATGTGCTGGAACCGGAAAACGGTGATGCCATTGAACGTTACATGAGCAGTATCATTCCTCCTGACCAGGTCTATGATCATGCCGTGACATTCAAACCGCAGATCAAGGAACAGCAGTATCTGCTGGAGAGCCAGAAGAAAGCGCTCCGTATAGCCCAGGCGGGATATTATCCGAAACTGAATTTAAGTGCCGGTTACAGTACCGGTTACTATCATAATTTCGGTGACGGCGATTATAATAACGCTCCGTTCAGTGATCAATTGAAGAATAACGGACAGAAATCAATCGGTTTAAGTCTGAGTATTCCGATCTTCAACCGTTTCCAGGTACGTAACAGCGTCCGTACCGCCCGTCTTTCCATAACTAATCGTGAGTTAATGATGGAAAACAGCAAAAAATCACTTTATAAGGAGATTCAACAGGCTTATTATAATGCAACGGCAGCACAGGAGAAATACATCTCTTCCGATAAATCAGTCGATGCAAGCAAGGTCGCTTTCTCATATGCTGAAGAACGGTATGGTGCAGGAAAAAGTACCGTATTTGAATACAGCGAAGCAAAGACGAAGTATGCGCAGAGTCTGGCTGAACAGACACAGGCAAAGTACAACTTTATCTTCCGTACCAAGATCCTTGATTTCTATAATGGAACACCAATTACTTTATAGTAATATCGACAATAAGATTAAATCCTATTTTTTAACATAATTGATTAGACACACCAAGGAGGAGGGAAGTTTCCGTGAGGAAACTTCCTTCCGTTTTTGTAAATACACATCAAAGTGAGTGAATAAATATTATATTTGTCGCAGAAAAGGGATATGAAACCTCTAAAAATACATAGTTCATGAAGAACTATGTCCCTTTTCAATTTTTCTTATCTATAAGAATCAATACGTTCACGTTTTGCGAAAAAATTAAAACATTATCATTCATATTACATTCCTCCCTGATTATTAAAGAAATCGAACAATAACTATTCCATAGTTCTTCATGAACTAATATAGATGAAAAAGCGACAAGGAGATGTATTATGAATATAAGCCGTATAAATGAAGATATAATAGAACAAATCAGAAAAGGTTCGGAAAAGGCTTTTTCTGAATTGTTCAGTACTTATTATAGCTACTTGAATGCCGTTGCTTTATGTTACCTGGTCGATAAAGAGGCCGGTGCAGAAATTGTAGATGATGTTTTTATTAATATCTGGAATAGGCGGGATACCTTATCGTATCCGATTCATTATTATTTAGTACGTTCTGTTCAGAACGGGTGTCTCAATTACATTCGGGCACAAAGGAGTCAGCAAAATGTTTTGGATGAACACAAAGAACAAATGTTGGCTTTTCAGGAAAATTATATCCAATCGACTCCGGTTCCATTACAATATGTAGAAATGCGCCAGACGGAAGAAGAGATACGTTTAGCGGTAAATCAATTACCTGCAAAGTGCAGGATTGTTTTTGAAGAGTATTTCTATGCCGGCAAAACTGTGGATGTAATTGCCGATAATATGGGTTTGACTGTTAGTACAGTACGAGTTCAGTTAAAGAATGCGACTGATCGTTTGAAGCAAACTCTTAAACATCTGCTTCTTTTCTTTATCTGTTGAAATCTGTTTACTCCAGCCTTTTTTATTCCTCTTCCCGGAAAAGGATCTTTCATCACTATTGTAGAGTATCGAATTAAATAATATATTTGCATGTATAGTTGATCGGTTAAGTTGTTCTAATTAAAAACAGATGGGAAAATCTCTTAAAGATATTGCAGAAGCTTTTAAGGTCTCAAAAACAACAGTTTCATGGGTGCTGTCAGGACGTGGTGATGAACAAAAGATAAGTTCGGCTACTCAGAAAAAAATAATAGATTATGCTAAACAGGTAAAATATAGACCAAATTATCTTGCTAAAAGCCTTAGTTCGGGTAAAACGAAAACAATTGGACTGATTGTTCCCTTCATAGGTGATACTTTTTATGCCCAAGTAGCTATGGAGGTTGAGCTCGTGGCAGAACAACTGGGATATACCGTTACTTTTTGCAGTTCCGAATCTAATCCGGTAAGAGAAAATAATATAATCCAAATGTTACGATCGAAGAATATTGATGGATTAATCATTGCTCCTACTAACTATGCCAAAAGTGAATTGGAGAATTTAATACAAGAAAAATATCCGTTTGTTTTAATTGACCGTTTTTTTCCGGAATTGAATACTAATTATATTATTATAGACAATATCGGGTGTAGTTATAATCTGGTTAATAAACTGATAAATGAAGGTCGTAAAAAAATAGCCATTATAACTACGGCATCGGCCCTTTTTACCATGAGTTTAAGATATGAAGGATATAAGACAGCTTTGATTGAACATGATTGTTTTATTTCTCCTCATTTATATGGAGAGGTGTCACGCAATGAGTATGAGTTAGATATCATTCGTGTATTGGATACTATTTTTGATGCGGTCCCGGATGTCGATGGATTTTATTTTACTACGCATTATTTAGGAATGGAAGGGCTACGCTATTTTTATAAACGGAATATAGATGTCAGTAAAATAGGTTTGGCTTGTCTGCATAGTACTCCGAGTTTTGAACTTTTGGCTCCTAATATGCATATAGCGTATCTTCCTATAAAAGAGATTGGTCGTGAGTCTGTACGTGTATTAATAGAGAAATTAGAAACTACCGATAATGAAGATGAAAAGGTAAAACTGGTTTTGCCTGTATGTGATTAAAAACAGATCAATCGTAAGATAGTATAAGAAAATCGGAATAAATGTCATTGTTTATCTCTGATAAGACACATATGTTTGCAAAATAATATTTTTTTCTTAGTTTACTTAACCGGTAAAGTTGATTAAGAGAGAAACATAATACCATGAAATATGAAAAGGCAATTTATTCTTTCAGTATGGATTTTCATACTATCATTAAGCTCGTTAAAAGCTCAGATTGCGGCTATAGATGTAGACAAAGGAGCCGAAAAGGTTGAAGTTGAAGACATAATCATTGTTTTCAAAATGCATTTTGATATTGGTTATACTGACTGGAGTGAATCTATTTTACAGAAATACACAACCTCTATGATGGATGAAACATTACGTTCAGTAGAGGAAACGGGTAAATTACCTAAAGAAGACCAATTTGTTTGGACTCTTCCTGGCTGGCCGATGAAATATATTATGGAAAATACCTCTGAGGTTTATAAATCCGGAATAGAAAAAGCATTAAAGGATGGACGTTTCAAAGTGCATGCACTTCCATTCACATTTGAGACTGAATCGAGTGATCTTGAAACATTGGTGCGTGGTATGTCCTATTCTTCGCAGATAAATAGAAAATATGACCAACCGTTGGTACGTGGAGCTAAACTTACCGATGTCCCTAGCCATTCCTGGATACTTCCTACATTATTGACACAGGCTGGTGTGAAGATTTTGCATATTGGTTGTAATCCCGGGTCCGTATCACCGGATATACCAACCCTGTTTTGGTGGGAGGGACCGGATGGTTCGAGGTTACTCACTTTTAACTGGGCGGAATATTACGGTTCCGGTGTACTTCCTCCGGCAACCTGGAAATATAAGACATGGTTAGCAATGATACATACGCATGAAAATACGGGTGCTCCGACACCGGAAGATGTTGCTGCTGTATTGAAAGAAGCTCGTGAAAAAGCACCTAATGCCCGGATACGTATCGGTCAGCTGGAAGATTTTTATGATGCCTTGATGAAAGAAAACCCATCATTGCCTGTAGTAAAGGGGGATATGCCGGATACCTGGATTCATGGATATATGTCGATGCCTAAAGAAGTAAAAATCAATAAGGCTATGCAGCGTGTCATTTATAATACGGAAACGTTGAATTCCTTACTCAAACAGTGGGACATAACTCCCGAACCGGTTGAACCTTATGTTGAAAAGGCTATTGAACAATCTTTATTGTTTGATGAACATACTTTTGGGCTGGCAATGAGTCATGGACACCAGGATTTTTGGAAATATGGGGACGATTTTACAGTCAGCAGGGCGCAAGGGCTGTATGATTTTATAGAAACATCCTGGAATGAAAAAGGCAGTAGGGCACACCGCGCTGAACAATATATTATTCCTTCTTTACGAAAGGATTTGAAGAAACTGGCTCAGAATGTAGCTGTTAAAGGACGTAAAGTTGTTGTCTATAACCCGCTTCCCTGGAAACGTTCGGGTTTGGTCAGTTTCCATATGGGAGTTTATAAAAAAAATTACCAGGTTTATGGTTTGAAAGATGAATTGACAGGTAAGATTCTGCCGGTATATAACGACTACAATCACCTGTCTTTTCATGCGGAAGATATTCCATCCCTGGGGTATAAGACTTATACGTTGGTAACATCTCCTATATCTGAGGATTCCCGAAGTTCCGGTATTGATGAAGTAAAAGCTGTGTTGGAAAACAACTATTTCAAAATAGAAATAAATAAGGAAAACGGTGCATTACTTTCTGTTTGGGATAAGCAACAACAGAAAGAAATGGTCGATGGGAAGAATGAATATGGATTCGGAGAGTATATCCACGAGAAATTTGGTCAAGAGGAAATCAACCGTTATAATGCGAATTATGTGAAGCCCGGACATCATGGCTGGGCTGATCAGGAGATGGGGCGGCCGGAAAATCCAGATCTGAAATATGAAATGATAAAGGGCAGATTAAATAAAATCAAATATTTGCAGACCTCTCATTCAGTTAGTGCTACCGCATTCTGTCAGACAAGTGCTGGTGATGGCTATACATTAACCTATACGTTAGAAGATAACTCCCCTTATCTGGAAATTTGTTGGGGGATACGGAATAAACCGGCTGAATCCCAACCGGAAGGTGGTTGGCTTGCTTTTCCGTTTAATCTGTCGAATCCTTCATTCCGGTTAGGGAGAACCGGCGGTGTTGTTAATCCGGCCACTGATTTTGTAAAGAACACCAACCATGATTATTTCTTCCTGAATACCGGTATGGCTATTATTGATAATCAAGGGAAGGGGTTTGGCTTAAATACACCGAATGCCCCGGCTGTCAGTCTGGACCGTCCCGGTCTGTTCCGTTTCTCCGGAGAGTTTATACCACAACGGCCTAATGTTTTTGTCAATCTGTTTAATAATCAGTGGGGTACTAATTTTACAGAATGGATAGAAGGAGGTTTTTCCGCCAAAGTATATCTGTGGTCGATCGATAAATACAGTAATGAGACTTCTCTGATTACACCGACAGAAGAAACGCGTGTTCCTCTGATGGCAACGTATACAGAGGATGATGGAGGTGAACTTCCGTTCTTTTCTGAAGGGATTACATTGTCCGAAAAAGGAATTTTAGTTACTGCTTTCGGACCGAATACAGATGGTGAGGGAGACTTGTTGAGACTTTGGGAGCAAGCTGGTAAAAAAGGCAAATGTACTGTTATATTATCCGGAAAATCATATCGGTCTGCTCAATTCTGTAATCTGCGCGGTGAACCGTTGGGAGATTCGTTTCCAATAAAGAATAATGAACTGTCCGTCGAGATGCATGCCTATCAGCCTGTATCGATCATATTAAAAAGGTAATAAGGAATGTAATTAAATTAAGAAAATATGAATACGTTTGAGCCTGACTACAGAAATATTTTAAAGGTATTGTATAATCAGAAACCTGATTATTTGCCTTTATATGAGCACAATATCGATGCCCCTTTTGTTTCTAAATGTATAGGGGAGGAATTGTCGTTAAATGGCCGTAAAAGCCGCTCTGATTTGGATGAGTATTTTAGTAAATATATTTCTTTCTGGAAAGAAAATACCTATGATGCATTCAGTTATGAAGCTGCGATTTGCGAAATCCTTCCCTGCCATGGTGCTATATTAGGGGGAATGCTCGGTCCTATTCAAACCCGCGAAGATTTTGACAGATATCCGTTTGACGATATTCCCCGTATTTTCTGGGAAACATACAGGCCTCGGTTGGAGTCTATCCGGAGAGTGATGCCTGCCGGGATGAAAGCCTATGGAGGTTGCGGATACGGCATTTTTGAAACAGCTCAGGATCTGGTGGGTTATGAAAGCCTGTGTGTCATGCAGTATCTCGACCCGGAACTTTTTGCCGACATCTTCCGGAAAATCGGTGAACTCTACGAAACATTGTGGACTAAGATGTTGGAGGAGTACGACGATCTTTTTGTCTTCTATCGCATGGGAGATGATTTGGGGCATCGTATGGCAACTATGCTCGAACCGGATACGATCCGTCAGTTTATTTTACCGCTGCATAAGAAAGTGATCGATATCGTACATAATAAGAATAAGAAGTTCTTACTGCATTGCTGTGGGAATATCAAAGAGATCATGCCTGATATTCTTCAGAACGGGATAGATGCCAAACATTCGAATGAAGACCAGATATGTCTTTTTGATGAATGGATCGATAACTATTCGGATAAAATCGGCCTGTTCGGAGGATTCGATATGAACTATCTGATCCTGAATCCGTATGACCAGGTCTTTAACAAGGTTTTGGAGGAAGGTACCCGGTTCCGTAAAAAAGCGAACGGATACGGTCTGGGATCCGGTAATTCAATACCTGATTACATGCAGATAGAGGGGTTCTATGCAATGGTAGATGCCGTAAAAGAGATAAGAAGAAGGGAACAATTGACTAAATAGAATAGTATGGAAAACACATTAGAAAGAATAGCACTTTGTGTCGAAGTGGGTAAGATCAATGCAAAAACTCCTTATCCTCCGGCAATGAAAGGGGAAGACGGAGCAGATGAACTGACACAGAAGGCTTTGGAGCAGGGATATTCCCCCAATGATATTTTAACAAAGGGATTGATCGTTGGAATGAACAATATCGGTGTGAAGTTCAAAGAAAATAAAGTGTTTGTGCCTCAGGTTCTGATGAGTGCAAAAGCTATGAGCGGTGGCATGCAACATCTGAAAAGATATTTTAATGACGGTTCGGTCAAACGTAAAGGTAAATTGATTATCGGTACGGTAAAAGGAGATTTACATGATATTGGTAAGAATCTGGTATGTATGATGGTGGAAGGAAATGGTTATGAGATTATCGACTTGGGGGTAGATGTTACCGAAGAAAAGTTTGTGGACGCTGTCAGAGAAAATCCGGATGCTTTTGTCGGAATGTCTGCTTTGTTGACAACCACAATGGTCAATATGGAGTCGATCAATACAGCTATAAAGGCAGAATTTCCTCAAGTGAAAACATTTATAGGCGGAGCACCTGTGAGCAGCGATTTTGCTCAGAAAATAGGTGCAGACTATTATACAGAAGAGCCTCAGCGGTTAGTAGAGATTTTAAACCAGTTAACATCTAATTGATATGACATCAAGAGAACGTTTTTTGACAGCATTATCGGGTGGTGTACCCGACAGAATTCCTATTATGGAACATCTTTTCAGTTTGAAACTTATGCAGGAGCTGTTGGGATATACAACGGTTTTGTATGATGGTAAAACACAGGCAAAGCTGGCTGCCAAGCTGGGTATTGATGGCATCTGGACGCCGATAAACGGTTTCTGTGGTATCGAAGAAACCCCTCATGAACCGAATGAGATATATAAAGATGAATGGGGCGTTACCTATCAGAAAAACGGCTGGCCGATCATCGCACAAATCGATACACCTGTAAAATGCCGTGAAGATTGGGAAGCGTATACTTTGCCTCCGGTCGATACGCCTTATCGTCTCAAAATTTTCAAAGATGTGAAGGCTGCTAATACGGAAGACCTGGCAGTCGTGTTGGGAACTTTAGGACCATTCACCATGCTATCCTGGTATATCATGGATTTCGAGACATTGGCTATTACCATGTATATGGATCCGGAAATGGTACATGAAATAAATGAAGCAGTGTTGGAATGGACATTGGGGGCTATCCGCCTGGCTATAAAGGAAGGGGGAGTCGATTGTGTACAAATATCTGATGACTGGGGTGGTACGAATGCTTTGTTGATTTCTCCGGATGACTTCCGTACTTTCTTCATCCCTTATTTCAGGCGTTTGGTTGCCGGTATCAAAGAATTGGGTGTGCCGGTTATTATGCACAATGACGGGAGAATCTGGGATGTCCTTGACGATCTGGTAGATTGCGGTATCGATGGACTTCACCCTGTAGAACGGGCAGCCGGTATGGATCTGAAAAAAGTAAAAGAAAGATATAAAGGAAAGTTGACCCCTATCGGTAATATCAATAACAAAGTAACGATGGCTTCCTCCGATCCGGATGATGTTCGTAAAGAAGTATTGGAATGTATCAGGGAGGCTGCTGTCGATGGAGGATATATGATTGCGACAGATCATAGTATTCACGATCTGATCCCTACGGAAAATGTGCGATGTCTGATAGATACAATCAATAAGCATGGAAAATATCCTATAGACTTGACTTTCTGATGGAAATAATAATTTTAGTCGATAAGAATGGAGAGTTTAATTTAAATAAAGTATTTTTGATGTCGATCAATTATTAAAAACAAAGGGAGATTATGATACGGTTTGTATGGGTATTTGTTGTGTTGCTGTGTGGTTCTGTTATTTGTCAGGCTCAGAAATATAAAGATCCGGCAGCACCTGTGGAAGAGCGGGTAGAAGATCTGTTATCACGGATGACGCTGGATGAGAAAATTGCCCAGATGGGAATGATTCGTCTGGATGAAGCCGGAAAGAAGGGATTAAACGGGATTGGAGCTTGTGAAAGCCCTTTCATTAAAGCAGCCGACATTGTCGGAATATCGGCTGTTTCGAAACGTTTTTTCCGTGACAGTACCCGTTTGGGAATACCACCGATACAGATCGCAGAATGTTTGCATGGTTTTCTGTCTCATGGTTCGACCGTTTTTCCCCAGGCTATTGCCCAGGGAAGTACCTGGAATCCAGAACTGATAAAGGAAATGGCTTCGGTTATAGCCCTGGAAGCCAGTAGTGCAGGTGTTGATCAGGCTTTATCCCCTTTGTTTGATATTATACGTGACCCCCGTTATGGGCGGGTAGAAGAGTGTTATGGAGAGGATTATTATTTGGTCGGTGAGATTGGTTCCGCTTTCGTTCGTGGAATGCAAGGTGAACCGGAACAGACCAGAAAGAGAATAGGTACGGGCAAGTTGATCTGTACAGCCAAACATTTTGCCGGGTACTCTGCTCCGGTGGCGGGTATAAATCTGGGGCCGACCTCTATCGGTGAGCGGGAGTTACGTTCTTCCCACTTGCCGGCTTTCCGTAAAGCTATAACGGAAGCGAATATTTATTCGGTTATGCCTTCTTATAATGAAGTGGACGGTATAGCGGCTCATGAAAGTAAGTTCTTGTTACAACAGGTTTTGAGAGATGAGTGGAATTTCCAGGGATATGTCTTTTCCGATTATGGAGCGATGGATATGCTCCGTTATTTTCATCGGACATCGGCGGACAGAAAAGAGGTTGCCCGGAAAGCAATCACGGCCGGCGTTGATTTAGAAGCACCCTCTCTGGAATGTTATGCTTCTCTGGTGGAATTGGTTGAGGATGGTACAATCCCTGTTTCGATGATTGATACCTGTGTAAAACGCATATTACGTGTTAAATTTAAAGCAGGATTATTCGAAAAACCTTATGCTTCCCCGGAAATATCCCGACAGGTCGTAGGAAAGGCAAGCCATAAACAGTTGGCTCAACGAATAGCCGAAGAATCTGTTATTCTGCTGAAAAATGAATCGTCCCTTCTTCCGTTAAACCGTTCGTCATTAAAGTCTGTAGCCGTAATAGGCCCGAATGCCGATCAGGTTCAGTATGGCGATTACAGTTATACCAAAGGAAATCTGTCCGGTGTGACTGTATTACAGGGAATTAAAGAGTTTGTGGGAAAAGGTACAACGGTACGATATGCAAAAGGATGTTCTATCTCCGGTGAAGGTAAGGATGGTTTTGGAGAAGCACTGGATGCTGCAAATAAGTCTGATCTCATCGTTTTTGTAATGGGCGAAACCAGTTCTACCTTGTCCGGCATCGGTTGGGGAGACGAATCGACTAATAAAGCAGACGATCCGAATACTTGTGGGGAAGGCTTCGATGTAACAGATTTAAATCCGTATGGAGTACAACGAGAGTTATTGCAGGAAATATATAAAACCGGCAAACCGGTCGTTCTGGTTCTGGTACATGGACGCCCCTGGTCGATAACCTGGGAGAAAGCCCATATCCCGGCAATACTTGAAGCCTGGTATCCGGGAGAAAAAGGCGGAACAGCGATTGCTCGGATATTATTTGGAGAAGTAAACCCGTCCGGACGCTTGTCTGTCAGCATCCCTCAGAGCGTAGGCCACGTTCCGGTCTTTTACAACCATAAGCCATCCGGCAGAGGTTTTTACCATTCACCGGGTACAAAAGAAAAGCCTGGACGCGACTATGTCTTTTCTTCTCCGGATCCGTTGTTCCCGTTTGGTTACGGTTTGTCTTATACTACATTTGAATATTCGGGTTTACAAGTTTCTAAAAAGAGATTTGGCCCGGATGATAAGATACAGGTTTCTTTGGACGTAACTAATACCGGAAAGAGAGCCGGCAAAGAAGTTGTCCAGTTATATGTTCGGGACTTGATAAGTTCCGTATCCATCCCTGTAAAACAATTGATAGGCTTCACGAAAGAAGAGTTGGTTCCCGGAGAAACAAAGCGGGTGACCTTTCAGGTTTCTCCCGATGAACTGGGACTATGGAATGAAAATATGCAATATGTGACCGAACCTGGCGAATTTGAACTGATGGTAGGCCGTTCTGCGGAAGATATCCTATTGAAAGAAAAAATAGAATATATAGAATAACATATTTGAAACTCGGGTTCAGGATAAAAACAAGTTGTCCTGACATAAGTTTACTTTGGTTTTTTGTCTACTTATTTCAGGACAGAACAAGCCGTACAAATATTCGTATTATTAATATTGAACGAATAAAACATATATATCGAATGAAAAGAACATATATGTGTTTTATTCGTTTGATATATATCAAACGAATAAATGATTAGATACGCTTTCAGTAAAGCTTCTAATGAATTGAACCACTTAAACGGATCTTTTTGGACTTTTTTTGAAAATAATTTGATTTCGTCTAAATTATTTCCGGCCGGGATGTGTATTAATATAAGAACGGTTAGAAAAAAGTCATATGCAAGATAAAGATATATTATTTGAGAATTTAATGAACGAATACATTGCGGGTTCAATAACCGATGAAAATAAAGGTATTTTGTTTTCGTTGGTGGAGAAGTCTGAATTGTATAGGAAGCAATACGATGAGATGGTCAAGCTGTATGCCCTTCTTCATGTCCCTGCTTTTGAGGCTCAGAAAGATTCTAAATATACAAATTTGAAAGAGAGGTTACATGTATCATCCGGTATGACTGTCGGACGTAAATGGGTAATCTATGCCCGGAATGTAGCTGCGGTTATCTTATTAATGGTAACAGTTTCTTTAGGTTCTATATTTACATATGAAGAACTGGATAATTCCGGAGATATGCTGTATAACGAGACGACGGTGCCACTGGGTTCACAGACAAAGATTCTTTTGCCGGATGGTTCGACAGCAGTCCTTAATTCCGGTTCTATTCTGAAATATCCATTATCTTATGGAAAGAAAGAGCGTAATGTTTATCTGGTAGGAGAGGGGTATTTTGAGGTGGCCAAGAACAAAGAAAAAGTATTCCAGGTACATGCCGGAGATATGAAGGTCAAAGTGACGGGTACTGTTTTCAATGTCCGGTCATATCCCGAAGACCTTTCAGCCGAAGTCTCTCTGATTAACGGAGGGGTAGATGTTTCTGTCAATAATAAATATGTTCGCTTAAAACCTGATGAAAAAGCTATTTATAATCGTGGAACAGGACAATTGTACAGCGAAAGCACTGAATCCTATAAGTCAGCGTTGTGGACAACCGGAAGGTTGAGCTTTGTGAATACTTCGTTTGCCGAAATATTGAAAGACATAGAACGGAAATATAATGTAAAGATTCATGTAGAAAGTGATAAGGTCGAAAAGGAATACTTTTCAGGAAGTATCAATCTGGAAATGTCGCTTCAGGAAGTGTTTAATTTTATTGATGTGGATAATAAATATCGGTTCGAAGTAAGCGGTGGTGTTATTTCAGTGAAAGATAGATAAAGAGAATGATTAGTTTTTATGTTTAACCTAAAAAGTATTATTATGATAGAGAGTGGATAAAAAAGGAATCGGAGATGGTTGGCACTTCTCTCCGATTCACAAAAGATTTTAATTCAATTAGTTGTTAACTAACAAATTTCTTACAAAGATATGAAAAGAAATTATTCTTTGATAAAACAATTAAGTTCATTTATAGTATTGAGCGCAATAACCTCATCTGTGTATGCCAATACTATAATGCAAGATGTAAAAATTACTATAAATCGTCAAAATGCTCCCATAAGCAGAGTACTTGACGATATAGAAGAACAGACCGGTTATTCCATTTTGGTGCGTAATAACGACATAAATGTGAAGAAGAAGGTTTCGGTAAATGCAGACAATAAAACGATCGAACAGGTATTAGCCTCTGTTTTTAAAGGGATGGACGTGCGATATGATGTTGAAGGAAAGACAATCTCCATTTACAAACCTGATGTAACAGTAGTCCAGTCTGTTAACCAGCAGAAACGTATCGTAAAAGGTGTCGTTGTCGATAAAAACAATGAACCGGTAATCGGGGCCAATGTCATAGATAAAGGTGACAAGACGAATGGTACCATTACGGATATAGATGGTAAATTTACTTTGAATGTCGCAGATAATGCAGCATTGGAGATCTCCTTTATTGGGTATAAGTCTCAGGAGATACCAACGAAGGGCAAAATGAACCTGAATATTGTCCTGATGGATGATACGGAATTGCTGGATGAGGTTGTTGTGGTCGGTTATCTGACACAGAAAAAAACGTCATTAACAGGAGCTGTGTCAAACATGAAGATGGAAGAAAACCTGACGACTATTCCGACAGCCTCGGCTGCAAATTTATTGGCAGGAAAAATGGCGGGTGTCAATATCTCTTCTAAAAACGGGCTTCCGGGTACAAATCCGAAATTACAAATCCGTACCATCTCTTCCTGGAAAGAGGAAAAATACAATCCGCAGCCGGTAACTTATGTCATTGATGGTGTCGTTAGGGATGCTACGTCTTTCAATGCGATGAGCGCAAATGAAATTGAAGATATTTCTGTATTGAAAGATGCGGCTTCGGCTGCTATTTATGGATCACGTTCGTCCGGTGGTGTTGTTATCGTAACGACCAAGAAAGGTAAGATTGGCAAGCCGACTATCAATTATTCGTATGGTTTCTCTGTCGATACACGTACGAAAGGTTATGATCTGACGGATGGTGTGCAAACGGCCGAGATATATAACCGTGTCAATCCTGAATCTACCAGTAAATGGACACAGGAAGAGATCGACCATATCGCTTCTATTAATGGCGGATACGGATATAACCAGTTGGATGAAGTATATCAGAACCCAACTACGCAAACACATAATTTGAATATCTCGGGTGGTAATGACCGGATTCATTATTTTGGAGCAGCTTCCTACATGAAACAACAAGGGTTCTTGTCTCCGCTTACATACGATAAATATAATATCCGTATGAATGTGACGGCTAAAGTGACTGACGATTTTGAATTGTATACCGGATTTTCATTAACCAATGACAAGATCGGTCGTATTGCCAGTGACGGTACGGATTGGGCATACGATACGTATGGTAAATTGCGTATTTGGCAACCGGAGCAGCCGGTATTTACCGATAGCGGAAAATTGGTTGATTACGGTTGGATCGGCAATGTGGGTGCTCGTGTATTGGGTTATGACGGATATCGTTATGATAAGCGCCTGAATCCGACATTTACCGTAAAGGGAACATATAAAATGCCTTTCCTGAAGGGATTGAGTGCCAGTGTTCAATACAACAGGACTTGGACGCACAATACGGTGAACGGGTATTATACCAACTATGATATGTATATCACCAAACATAGTGGTGCCAACGGACGTATCATGTCTACACGCGATGAAGATATTGTCGGGGTTAAGCGGTCCAGCCAATATGGCAGGGATTATTTGCGCAAGGATTCCAAATGGGGAGATACTCAACAGTTGAACTTCTATTTGAATTATGCCAATACGTTCAACGATGTGCATAATGTGGCTGCGGTATTATTGACAGAGTGGTCCGAAGGGTTCAATGACAGCGTTTATGGTCTCAGGGAAACTTTCCCGACTTATATGACCGACCAGTTTTGGGCGGCAGGTAGCTCGCGAGAGTTCACCTCCGGTGGGGGAGATCCCTCTTATAAAAATGGACGTATGTCTTATGTAGGACAGTTCAGTTACTCATATGCAAATAAATATTTGTTAGGTTTCTCTTTCCGTGAAGACGGTTCCATGAACTTTGCTCCTTCTCAACGTTGGGGGTTCTTCCCGGCAGGTTCTGCCGGCTGGGTACTGTCTGAAGAAAACTTCTTCAACAAGAAATGGATTCAGTTTATGAAGCTTCGTGGTTCTATCGGTCTGACCGGTGATGACTCTGTCGGTGGATGGCAATGGCAAGAATCTTATACGGCTGTCAAGCTCAATGATAACAATAATGTTTTACCGGCTTATTTCGGCAAGAATCCTTCTAAACATGTCGGTTTGAATTACGGTAATGTAGTCAATCCGAACCTGACATGGGAAAAGGCATTGAACTATAACGTCGGTTTGGATATGACCTTCCTGGATCATTGGAATTTGAGCGCAGATTATTGGTTCCGTAAATCATACGATATCTTGGATAATCGTCAGGCAACATTGCCTACTACTTTTAGTCGTGACATGCCTGCCGAAAACTACGGTAAGATGAACGCGCAAGGTATCGACTTGCAATTGGGGTATAAGGGAACAAGCCACGATTTCAACTACTATGGTAATTTGACTCTGTCTTATGGATGGAACGAAATCAAATATAAAGACTACGCCGAAAACGCTCAATGGATCGATATTCCTATCGGCACATCTACAAGTCGTTGGGTTGCGTATGATTTTGATCGCATTATCCGTACACAAGAAGAGTTGGATGCTTTCAATGCGGAACATCCGAATTATTCATTTAAAGGTATGAAGCCGGAATTAGGTATGCTTGTTTATAAAGACCATTCAGGTCCGGATGGCACACCCGATGGCGTTGTCGATAGTTGGGACCGTGTAGTGTTGCGTGATAAGAACTTCCCGGTACAATATGGCTTGAATTTGGGTGGTAGTTGGAAAGGACTCAGTTTGGACATGATGTTCTCCGGTGAGTTGGGCAGAGACCGTTCCTTCCGTGATTTGGCGGGCAATGTGGAATGGAATCGTGTATGGGCTGAATGGTATGACAACAGTTGGACTCCTGAAAACCCGAATGCCATGCTTCCGAAACAGATGAGTGCAAATGCTCCGAGATCATATAAGGACGATGACTGTCAGTTCTGGTTGAAGAAGACTAATTTCATGCGTTTGAAATATCTCACATTGAGCTATGACCTGCCGAAGGGACAGTTATACAATAAACTATTTGACAATGTACGGCTTTTCGTGACTGGGTCTAACCTTTTTGTATTAAGTAGCTTCAAATATTATGATCCTGAACTGGAACATGGCAATGCCTATCCGATTATGCGGTCATTCAATTTTGGTATTGATGTGAAATTTTAAATCTGAAGTAAACAATGAAACGATTCAAATTATTAGCAGGTCTGCTTTGTGCTTTTCTTATGTATGGATGCAGTCTGGATTACGAAAATACAAATTCCATCACACCGGACGGAGTATGGAAAAATTCTGAAATGATCAATGCGTTCCTGTCTAACATTTATGGAAACATGATGCCCGGTTGGCCTATTGCTGCCAACAATACGGATGAGGGTATGAATGGACCGACAGAAATGAACCAGTATGTACGTGGAGAATATTCCGTAGATATTAGTGGGCAAGGTTTGGATTATCGATTTATAGAAAGGATTAATTTCTTTCTAACGAATCTGGAAACGGTTGAACTTTCTGTTTTGACTCAGGTAGAGAAAGACCGAATGCGCGGACAAGCCTTGTTTTGGCGTGCGTGGGATTATTGGGGAAAGGTGTTCACATTGGGTGGTGTCCCTTTGATCTTGGAGGGGCAGGATGTATCTGATATCAATTCATTGTTGGTGCCCCGTAATTCAACAAGTGAATGCATGGCACAGATCGTGAAAGACTTGGATGAGGCTATTTCTTTGCTTCCGGATGTATGGGGAGATAGCGATTATGCCCGGATTGATAAAGGATGTGCTATGGCTTTCAAAGGACGTGTTCTGTTGGCATACGCCAGTCCGCTATTTAATCCGAACCACGATCAGACTCGTTGGCAGCAGGCCTATGAGGCTAACAAAGCCGCAGTCGATTTCTTGCAGGGCGTAGGTAAAGGTCTGTATCAAGGTAAATATGCAGATATTTGGTATGACGAACAAAACTGCGAGGTTATCATGGTGAACCAATTTTTCGGTCCGGACCATTATCTGGATCAGAAGAATATCCGACCGCTTCCTTTGACAAAGGATATGGCTGATCAAAACGAGGCTATCTTGCCATTGCTGTTGGCTTTTCCGAAAGCGGATGGAACACCGCTGGAGCTGGATGTAAACCGTTTAGCCAATGATATGGATTATAACCATGAATTCGTAAACGAGTTCTATAACAACCGTGATCCACGTTTCCATGCCACGATATTTTGTCCGGGTACGGAGTATCCCTGCAACGACGTACTTATCGGTGACAATAAATATTGGAATGGTTGGCATATCCTGAGCGATGGAGCTTATGCTCACCTTACCATGGATGAGTTCGGAAAAGCAGCCGGAGCCAGTTCGAACTTCTATCAACGCAAAGGTCTTGACTATAACATTAATGCCAGTAAAGTATATGAAGCTCAGGTTGATTGGGTTGAAATTCGTTTCACAGAGGTGTTGATGAACTATGGTGAGTGTGCAAATGAAGTTGGTAAGAGCAGTGAAGCATTGCAGGTGCTATATGATGTCAGGAAACGTGCCGGTATAGAAAACACAACAGGTAACTATGGTATTACAGCTACTTCACAGGGTGATATTCGCGAAGCATATATGACCGAACGTTACATCGAATTCGCTTACGAGGGTAAACGCTGGAACGACTTGCGTCGCTGGAAACGTTTCGACATCCTGAACGAAATCAAATACCGTTCGTCTCTTTGGTTGGTTATCAACGATTACAGTGTGGTGAAAAATGGTAATTTCGATTGGACAAAAGACATGTTCGATCCGGAAGTCAATAAACTTTTCCGTTTCGATTATATCGAATGCGTGGATGGTGACAAGGCTCTGTATCGTTTTAACCTGGATAATAACCATTGGTTTTATCCGATCAAGAAGAATGATCTGGACCGCAATTCCAAACTGGAACAAAATAACGAATGGGGCGGTACTTTCGACCCGTTGAAATAAGTTTGATTTGAATTGATTGACTATCCGGTGACGTTGTATGTCGGTGCGCGTCCGGACAACGGGGGGAATGACAGGCCTGAGATAGAATAGGCTTGGATGTGATAAGCTCCGGTATCGTGGCGAGTTATGCTTCGGTATCGGAGCTTACTTTGTTTTTGAGGAGGATGTTAAGGTGGTTAAAAGCACTAATAATCCACTGAAAAGGCAGTTTTTTGCTATGTTTTGGCAAATAGCCAACCTGTATTTTTGTTTAATAATCTACAATTATACGATGAAAAAGAATTTATTATCATTGGCAGCGGTAACTGTTCTGTTATCCGGCTGCAGTTCGAATACGTCTCAATCCTTTCAAACCGATTATTTCGGTATCGATGTCGATTCGCACGGTTATATCACAGGCATGTATAACCTGACGCGCGAGAGTCGCAATTTCAGTCCGGCCGATCAGCCGTCGCCTTTGTTGGCACTTTATGACAGCGGTTTGAAACGTTATTATTATCCGCAGAAAGCCCGTTATGCGGGAAGCAGATACAAGCTGGAATATGAAAACGGTTCGGTGGCGACTGTGCGGTTGGACGAAAAGGATAAATATTTCAAACTGACCTTGGAGGATTTAACGCCGCGCGAGGGTATCGATGGTGTGCAGTGGGGAAATTATTATACCAATATCAATAACATTTTGGGAGACATGATCGGGGTGGCGCGTGATACTTCGGCTGCTGTCTGCTATGCCATTGGTGCGTTGGCGTTGGACGACAATACGATCGGCGGGGAGTCGCGTTATACGTCAGAGACAGGCGCAGGAGGCTATATTGTCCATACGCCTGACCCGGAAAAATATCCGCTACCTTTGAATCTCCATGAGGGAGAGAGTTTTTCCGTAGGAGGCGACGGGTTCAGCGATGTGGCTTTTTATAACCGGAAAGAGCCGTTTTATCGTTCGTTGTATGGCAGCACGGCGGGGGTGGATAATAACGGGCGCATCAATATCCGTTACCATTCGCGCGATCGCCGCAGGGAAAATACGATTTACACACCGGAAGGGGTTGCGCTTGTGAGTGAAAAATTCCGTTACCACCAACAGCGGCAAGCGGTGCCCGGTGTCGATTATATCGGTTCTTCTATAGCCTTGTGGGGAAGCCCTGATAGTACGGCGTTGATGGATGTCATCCAGGCGATTGTCTTGGAAGAAGGGTTGCCTCATCCCACTTTCAACGGGAAATGGGTGAAAGATCCGACCTCTTTCATGCCTGACTTGCAGACATACGGGAACCGGTACGATAGTATCGCTTCGTATGCCAAGCAAATGGGATTGAAAGTGATCAATGCTTATGACCAGGGTTTCTTGGTTCCTGACCGGGCAAATGAGGGTTATCTGGATGGAAAGGATCAGTCACGTAAGACGTATCGTTTTTCGGATGGTAATAATTTGTCGCATCGTGAGTATGCCGACCTACTGGCTAAGGATGGTTTGATTTTGGGGCGTACCAATATCACGACCTCTTTGGCTCCCGGCACGAAAGATTGCAGTCCGTTCCCGTCAGACAGCGTGTGTGTCTTGCACCGGCATTATTTGAGTGAAGATATATCGGAGAGTGATACTTTGATTTATGTGGATGCTCCGGATTACCTGAACGAGTTGATTGCTTCGGACCAGTTTTGTCCGCTTAACTTCGTAAAGATAGGGAAGGAATTGATTCATTTTACCGGTGTGTCGGCAGAAAAGCCTTATCGGTTGTTGAACGTGGCACGAGGTTATTGGGGAACGATACCGGCAGTCCATGGTAAGGGGGAAGCGGTTGACAAGTTGCAAGCGACTACTTGCTGGGGATACCAGGGACTTATCCCGGATTTGGAGTTACAGGATGAATTTGCACGTTATTATGCGGATGTTGCCGGGCGGTCAGGATTGGGGCTTTATGATTTCGACGGTCAGGAGTTCCTATTCTTTAACGGGATGGGTGGTTATTCGGTTAAAAGGTTCTACCGGACGATGTTCGACCAAGCAAAGAAGTTGAATTTGCCGGCCGATATCCGATTTACCGGAGCGGGCTTGAGCGAAGGCTCCTGGCATTATCAAAGCGTATGGAATGTAGGTGGTGGTAAGAATATCTATGATGCCGATTTACGTGTCTGGGGAAGCACGACCAGCCAGGGAAAGGATTTGCGCGATGTGACGTATGCCAATTATTTTCCTTCCAGCTTTGGTGTTAATTTCCCTATTACGGCAGCATCGACTGTAGAGCAATATGAACATATAGAGGCCACAGCCATAGGACATGGAACTACTTATTTCTTGAAAATCGGCCAGGATGATGTGGAAAGTTGTCCCCAAAAATATGCCATCTTCAACGTGATCCGTACATGGGAGGAAGCCCGCCGGGCGAATGCCTTCCCGACCTATATCCGTAAGATGTTGCAAAATCCGGCATTGAGTTGGCGTTTGGAAAAGAAGGTGGATAATGAATGGACGTTGTTCCAGATGGAGAATGGCCGGAAAGGGCGTTCTTTCGATTTGAGGGAGGATGAAAACGGTTTTTGTTTTGTTCCGTAAGAGAATGATGTAAGAAATATTATGGTAATAGTAAAGAATAATAAAAGTAAAATGAGGAAACAACTGTTTTTATTAGCCATAGGTTTAGGGACAATCAGTCATTTGATATATGCGGATAGTGTTTTTTGGTTGCCTAAGGAAGGGGCGGCGAAAAATACGATCCGTCTGTTGGAGTGTTCTTACGAAAAAGCTCAATTAATAAAGGCTGAGGAGATTACTTCCGCCTCTTCAGATTGGGAAGTAAGCCTTGCCGGAGAGCCAGAAGGACATGTAACCCCTTATGGCACGCAATATGTATATGAGTACACTTTCAAGGCGAAACGTACCCTGCAATCGGCAGGTGTGGCGGTTGCTTTCGACCGTTATAACTGGAGTAGTGATAATTATGTCATGATACCGTCTGTGGTTTATAACGGCAACCGGCAACGGATTGTTAACCGTCCGTATGCGACAGGTTTGGATTTAACGGATTACAGGAGGCCTGATCTGGCATTAACCTCAAATCCGATCCCCCAATTGTCTCCTGAGTTTGGTGCGCCATCCAAGTTGGAGGTGTTGGTGAATAATGCGGCTACTCCGGCTATCGCTTGGTTGGAACGTGCCCGGCAGAAAGGGTATGTTTTGCTGACTGACCAGGGGATAGAACAGAATGGAACGATTTACGACCATGCTTTAATCGTAGAAGAAAGTCCGGATCGTTCCGTATCATCGATGATAGTCAGTGCACCCGGTGTGCGTGAGAAGAAGCCGCAGTTTATCGGTTTTAGCGAAAGCCCGGATCGGGGACTTTCTTTCCGGAAAGGGGAAGAGGTGAAGGTGCGTGTGCGTTTGTTCGCTTTTGATGCGCCTGCCGTTCCGGTTGTTTTGGAGCGTTTCCATCAGGTACGCAAGTTGCAGACGGGAGAAAACCATCCTCGCAATTTGAAACCCGCTAGTGAGGTGATGCGTTTGATGACGTTTAATATCGACCGCCGTTATTTGAAATGCGATAATTGGGAATATTATTGTCCGGAGAATGCCGATTGGATTTCTTTCGGATGGATAGGCGGTTTGATGAATACCTATCCGATGCTGGCGTTGGGCGATCCGGAACATTTGCGTAGGGTGGCCAACACGTTCGATTTCGCTTTGCCCCGTGCACAAGGGAAGAGCGGTTATTTTTATGGAACGTTAGGTTCGGACGGGAAAGTGTTCGGACGGGACGGATGTGTGGAACATCCGGAGATAAACCTGACTCGTAAGAGTGCCGATGTGTTGTATTGGATGGTGAAACAGTTTATGTTGTTGAAAGCCCAAAACCGGCAAGAAGCTATTCGGCCGGATTGGGAAACGAGTATCAAGCGTTTGGCAGATGCTTTTGTGAATACTTGGAACAAATACGGTGAACTGGCTAATTATGTAAATGTGGAAACCGGAGAGATCGAAGTGTATAATTCGACCAGCGGTGCCATGGCAGTAGCCGGACTTGCTTTGGCTTCGCAGTATTATGGAAATCCGGAGTATTTGGAGGTTGCCGAACAGATAGGGGAGGCTCATTATAACCATTTTTCTTTGCTTGGTTTTACTTCCGGCGGTTGTGCGGATATCCTTCAAAATACAGACTCGGAAACGGCAGTTGCTTTTTTGACTTCTTGCAATACGCTTTATGAGTTGACCCGTAAACCGGTTTGGCTGGCAAGGGCACGTGCGGCAGCTCATTTATGCTCTACGTGGACGGTCTCTTTTGATTATGTATTGCCGGAAGATACCGAGTTGGGGAAATTGAAGACCCCTATGGCTGGTGCCGTATGGGCCAGTACGCAGAACAAGCACGGTGCTCCGGGTTTCTGTACCTCTTCGGCGGATGCTTTGTTCCGTATATTCAGGGAAACCGGAGATTTTAGTTATGCAGAATTGTTACATGATGTTTGGCATGCTTATGTGGAAGGTATTCGTCCGAATGGTTTTATCAGCGAACGTTTGACTTATTGTGATGCCGAATTGAGAGGTACCCGTGGCTTAGGCGGTGAAGGAGGTAATGGCTGGAATGAGTTGAACGGCTGCATGATGGCGATGGAACTACCAGGTCTTTATATCCGTCCGGATAAGAATATGTTTTATGCCTTCGATCATGTAGATGTTAAATTGGTAAAAGGAAATAAGCGCGAGATGGTTTTGTCTATCACGAATACCACTCCTTTTGATGCGGAAATCTCTGTCTTGAGCGAGAGTGAGGCAGAAGCCGCTAAACCGTTGCCTGCCGTTGCCTTTGTTAATTGGAAAAAGATAAAGGTGAAAGCTGGTAAGACAATGGAGTATCGGGTGAAGAAATAGTATTTAATTCTTAAAAAGGAAGATAGAATGAGAAAAGAAATAGTTGCTTTGTTTTTGCTAGGAGGCTTGGCTTCTTTCAATCTGTTGGATGCACAAGAGTCGCGTTTTGGTTTTTGTGATCGGGTAGAACCGTTTAAATGGGCGGATAATACTCCGACCGATTGTCCGTTCCCGAAATCGAAAAAGTATTCGGAGATCGTTTTTACTGGGCGTTATGCCAATTACACGGATGCCGACACTTGGTATCCCAGTTGGGCGGACGATGATTGCATGTATTCACCTTGGACGGATGGGTATTTGGTTGAAGGGCATGAAAATGAATATGTCCCTTTCAGTACATTCAAGGAACAGCATCCGGACTATGCGTGCTATTCGCTTCAATATACTTATAAGGGGGAGATTCGGAAACCGGCAACCGGACAGGCTAAAATTGTAGGTGATGATCCGATGAATCTGCAAATTGTCAATCTGGGACGCACCGAGGGAAGTCCGGCTCCTTATGGTGGTAGATATCCTGCCGGAAGTTTGGTCTATAACGGGGTGTGGTATTATGGAACTTATTGTTTGACCAACCGCTCGGATAGTAACTGTAATGGAGTGGGATGGACACAGTTTGGACCGTTTGTAGGTTTTCGTATCTCTAAAGATTATGGGAAAACATGGACTGATACGCCTTGTACGCCGGATAAATCTCTTTTCGGCGAAAATCCTAGTGTTGCACCGGTAAAGATAGGAGCTCCTCATTTTGTGGATTTTGGAAAGAATATGCAGTATTCTCCGGATGGTTATGCGTATCTGACTGCCCATGGTGCTACCGATCCGAAAGCATGGAATGGTTGGATACAGGGGGACCAGATTTATTTAATTCGGGTAAAACCGAGTGAACAAACGATGAATGATTCGTCGGCTTATGAGTTTTATGCTGGTAAGGATAAGAAAGGTAAACCGATTTGGACGAAGCGATTTTCAGAGATTAAACCTTTGTTAGAATGGCAGGGACATTTGGGGTGTGTGACGGTGACCTACAATCCGGGTCTGAAGAAATATATGATGTGCATCAGTCGCGGATATCGTAACTCCGCGATGGGATCGATTCAGACAACGAACCGCTATGATACGATGATTCTTGAGTCGGATCGGTTGGATGGTGATTGGAAACTCTTAAAGTATTTGGATCGTTTTGGTCCAGTCGCTTATTTTGTGAATATCCCGTCTAAATTTATCTCGAAAGATGGTAAGACAATGTGGCTCTCTTATTCTGCCAATTGGCAAGAGAAGAATATGCCCGGAAATCCGGAAGGTGGATATTATTCGTTTTCGTTGCATGAATTTACTGTAGAGTAAATTGGATGAGTAAATGCTTTTATTTTAGAACATATATGAATTTGAAATCAAGTTTAGCCATTGTTTTATCATTGATGGCTAGTTATGTTGTGGAAGCGCAACAGGTTTGGAATCCCGACAACGGCAACGGGACTTTTACGAATCCTATCATGTGGGGTGACTGGCCGGACCCGGATGTTATTCGGGTGGACGATAAGTTCTATTTCGTGTCGACAAGTATGAATTATGTGCCCGGATGTCCGATTGCCGTGTCGAAGGATTTGGTCAATTGGGAAATGGTCGGCTATGCGGTCGATCGTTATGATGAGGACCCGCGTTTTGACATGCAAGGGGGAACAATGTACATGAATGGTTCGTGGGCAGCAACGATACGCCACCATAACGGTAAGTTTTATGTCGGTTTTTGTACGCCTAAAGGGTGGGGAAACGAACAAGGTCATTTCTCGATTTGCATAGCCGATAAGCCGGAAGGACCGTGGGAGCGGACGATATTTCCGGAGTATTTGTATGATCCGGGATTGTTTTTCGATGATGACGGTAAAGTATATGTAGTCCATGGCCAGCACCGGTTGTTCATTACAGAACTGAATGAAGATGTGAAATCTGTTAAAGGTAAACCTGTCGAGATTTGGGAGAAAGGATTTAAAAATAGCCGGACCTGGGGGCCGAATTTCGGCATGGAAGGTGCTCACATGTATAAGATAAACGGCATGTATTATATCACTTGTCCGGCAGGAGGTACGGAAGGTTGGCAGGTCTGTCTCCGTTCGAAAAATATTTACGGCCCGTATGAACATAAGGTGATCGTGGAGGATGCGACCTCTTATCCGCCCAACGGACTGCACCAGGGGGGAATGGTGCAGCTGAAGAATGGCGATTGGTGGTTTATCATCATGCAAGATCGTGGTGCTATCGGCCGTGTACCTCATTTGCTGCCGGTGAAGTGGGTAGACGGATGGCCCATGTTGGGAGTCGACGGTAAGGATGTGATTACCTATCCGAAACCGGAAGTGGGAAAGAAACAACAGCGGTTGGCATCTCCGGCCACAACAGACGAGTTTAACGGTAAACAGTTGGGATTACAATGGCAATGGAATCACAATCCTGACAATACGAAATGGTCGTTGACGGAATGTCGCGGATATATGCGTTTGAAGGCCTCGCAAGCCCCGAAGTTATATGAAGCCCGTAATACATTGACCCAGCGTGTGCAAGGTCCGTCTTCGGAAGGTTCGGTGGAGATGATCGTGTCAGGAATGAAAGATGGCAATGTGGCAGGACTGGGAGTTTTCCAGCTCCCTTATGCTTATGTGGCAGTGAAGCAGGAAGGCAGCAGCCGTAAGATTGTCATGTATGACGGTGACAAGGAGATTGAATCGGTGGATAACTTTAAAGGCGACAAGATTTGGTTCAGGGCACGTGTCATGGACAAGAATTTTACGGCACGTTTTTATTACAGCCTGGATGGGGTGAATTACTCTCCAATCGGTAAAGAACACAAGATGGAGCTGGGATTGCCTTGGACCGGCAATCGTTTCGCTTTGCTCAACTTCACCACGAATGCGGAAGGCGTGGATGGATATGTTGATTTTAACTGGTTCCGGTTTACGAATAAATAGCAAAGGTGACGTTTAATTGCAATAATAATCCACGGAAAAGGCAGCTATTTGTTATTTTAAATAGCGATAGCCGTTTTTATATTTGCATGGACTAATTTGTTAATATTTAAAGCATGAAAAAAATAATATTGGGAATGTTGTTGGCATTCCCTGCCATCGTGTCGGCGCAACATACCGGCAAAGTTTTTGTAGACGCGAACCATAATGGGCGTTGGGACAAAGGTGAAACCTTGATGAAAGGAATATCGGTTTCCGATGGATTAAACGTAGTTTTAACCGATGAAAAAGGATGTTTTTGTTTGCCGGGGCACGAGAAGGAGCGTTTTATTTTTATCACGACTCCTTCGGGGTATAAGACCGAGAATGCGTATTATCACCGTATTGAAGAGGGGCAGACCAGCTATGACTTCGGATTGTTGCGCTATGATGCGGTGAAAAGTGATGGAAGCCATAAGTTTATCCATATATCGGATACCGAGATCGGTGAGGAACAAGGGCAAGACGAATGGACGGAAGGAATGCGCGAATATGCCGCCAATGAAAAGGTGGCTTTTATTATCCACACGGGCGATATTTGTTACGTAGGCGGTTTAAATAACCATATCAAGGTGATGAATTCATCAAATATGCCCGAAACGCAGGTGTTCTATTCGGTAGGCAACCATGACCTGGTTGCAGGGAAATACGGGGAGGAATTATTCGAAAAGATTTATGGACCTACGTTTTATTCGTTTGAGGTAGGTAACGTGCATTACATTGTCACCCCGATGCCGGGAGGCGACCATGCGCCAAGCTACCGGTTGGATGACGTGTTCACTTGGATGGCGAACGATTTGAAGCATGTCGGCAAGGATAAAGCGGTTTATGTGTTCAACCACACCATCCCCGGCGAATGCAGGTGTCCTGACTTTAAATATACGTTGAAGAATAAAGAAACGGTTGATTTGTTGGCTCATAACCTGAAGGCATGGCTTTACGGGCATTGGCATGTCAACCATATGTATACCCATCCGGATAATGGGGTTGGCGTGATCTGTTCTTCCACGCCGGTTTATGGCGGCATTGACCATGCTTCATCCGCTTTCCGTGTCATGAACATTGATGGCAAAGGCGACTTTACTTCTGATTTCCATTATTCCTATATGGACAAGCACATGGTCATCGCTTCCATTCAGAACCATCAGGCGGCCATTACCCCGGAAGGGACTATCCCCTTGGTTGTGAATGTCTATTCAACTGCTAGCCCGGTAACCAAGGTACGTTATTCTTATACTTTCGATGGGAAGACTTTATTGGCTGGTAAGCCGATGAAACAACAAAGCGATTTTGCCTGGACGGCCGAGATGACTTTGCCACAAATAGCCGAAGGGCATTATGTGACCGTTATTGCCGAGGCTCATTATGCAAATGGGGAGATCGGTAAAAAGACGGCCTCTTTTTTGTATGACAAGCAAAATACGTCCCGGATTGTAGCCGGTGGGGATTGGACGAATCTATTGGGAAATCCGGAGCATATTGGTATTGTGAAAGATACGCTTCGTGCTCCTCGCTTGGCTTGGACGAAAAATGTCGGTTCCAACATTTATATGTCGGCACCGGTTGTTAGCGAGGGCTTTGTTTATGTCGCTTCAATTGATGATAACGAAACAGGAAAAGCGTCTCTGACCAAAATGGAGGCAACTACCGGTAATATTGTCTGGAAATGTTCGCTTAAATCATCCGTTCGCAATAGTATTGCTGTAGAATCAGATTTGGTATTTGCTCAGGATGTACAAGGTATCGTGTATGCAGTGAAGAAATCTGACGGTTCTATAGCCTGGCAAAAGGATTTGAAAATTGGCGTGACTCCAGCTTTGAACGATGGACTAATTGCTAAAGATGGCATTGTTTATGCTGGTACTGGTTATCAACTGACTGCATTTAAGGCTACGACTGGTGAAATCATTTGGCAAAATAAGGACTGGGGACGTGGAGAGGGCTGTGTGGCTACTTTGGCGTTGAGCCAGGATAATGTAATAATTGGTAGCAGACACTGGGGAGGCTTGTTCGGCAACGATGCGAAGACTGGTGAAATGCTTTGGGGCGATTGGGATTCTGATTTGCGCTTCCGTGCGGCTACTCCAGCCGTATGGGGAGATGTCATGTATGTTACCTCCGCCAATTCGTTGTTGATGGTAGAGAATAAGACTGGGCGTATCCTGATGCGTAAGAAATTGGGTGAAGGGGTCGAGGTGGCTTCTACTCCTTTGGTGACGGACGATGCGATCATCTTCGGAACTTCTACCAATGGGGTGGTAGCATTGGATAAAGAGACGTTGGAAGAGAAATGGCGTTTCAAGACTCGTGAAGCGATGATTCTCTCCGCCCCTTACCAAGGGAACCATCCGGCAACGGTGGAAGCCAGCCCGGTCATTTGCGGGGATCAGGTCTATATAGGGGCTTCCGATGGAACACTCTATGCAATCAATGCCAAAACAGGACGTTTACAGTGGCGTCATCATATGGGAGCTCCAATCTTTGCAACTGTTGCCGTGTCGGGAAATGGCCTTTTCGCAGTGGATTTTGGGGGTAATGTGTATGGGTTTGTCGGAAATTTAAAACAATAGAATCAATATGAGGAAATTTTATTTAATTATTGCATGGATAAATTTGATAGGATTGTTGGCTTGGGGGCAGCGCTCCGAATTGAATTTTGATAGAGACTGGCGGTTTGCCCGGTTTGGTTTGCAGGCGGATGGTTCGCGTGTGGAGGAACCGGATTCTTTACAGTCATATTCGTATAACGATTGGGATTGGAGGAGGCTGGATGTTCCCCATGATTGGGGGATCGAGGGACCTTTCCGGATCGACCTAGATGGGTATACCGGAAAATTGCCTTGGAAGGGGATTGGTTGGTACCGTAAATATTTTGAAGTATCGTCGAAGGATAAAAAGAAACGGTTTTATCTGGATTTCGATGGTGCGATGGCGAATGCCGAAGTGTGGCTTAATGGGAATAAAGTGGGCGAATGGGCTTTCGGATACAGCTCTTTTCGGGTCGATTTGACTTCGTATCTTTTGTATGATAAAAAGAATGTGATAGCTGTCCGGCTGAATACCGAAAAGTTCGGCTCCCGTTGGTATCCTGGTGCCGGTATTTATCGGCATGTACGGTTGGTGAAAACGAATCCTGTACATGTGGGGCAGTGGGGTGTTTTTGTGACAACACCTGAAATCACAGACGAACAGGCCAATGCCTTGGTCCGTGTCGAAATACAGAATAATTTATCGGAAGCGGTAGACGGACAGTACATGGTCGATATTTATGAACTGGATAAGGATGATGTACCGGGTGCGAAAGTTGCAGTCGGTTTAAAGAAACAATTACTGTTGAAACCAAACCAATTGACTGGCGATACGGTCTCTTTGCTTGTGAACTCTCCTAAACGATGGAGTCTGGAGAATACTAACCGCTATTTGGCCCGTGTGTCGGTTTATAATAAAAACAAACTGGTGGATGTGTATGATGCACCATTTGGTTTCCGGACTATTCAGTTCACGCATGATAACGGCTTTCTGTTAAACGGCAAGCGCGTGCAGATAAACGGGACATGTAACCATCACGACTTGGGGGCTTTGGGGGCAGCAGTGAATAAGGTTGCCATGGAGCGACAATTGCGCATACTGAAGAGTTTTGGTTGTAATGCAATACGTACCTCTCATAATCCTCCGGCACCGGAATTGCTGGAGTTGGCGGATAAGATGGGGTTTCTGGTTATGGACGAATTGTTCGATAGTTGGACAATAGGAAAGAAAGAGTATGACTATAGTTCTTTATACGAAAAATGGCATGAAAAAGATATAGAAATGCTGATTTGCCGGGACCGGAACCATCCATCGGTTATCCTGTGGAGTACGGGAAATGAGTTACCTGAACAATATAATCCGGAACTGGGCATTGTCCGGCATTTGACGGAAGTGGTTCATCGTTTCGATACGACCCGTCCGGCTACGTTCGGAGCTTCTTATCCGAGTAAGTCTGCCGTGAATGGAACGGAATTGCAGGTGGATGTCCATGGTATGAATTATGCGGCAGGCGTATATGGAGGACCTGATTTTTATGGAGAGTTTTTGAATAAGAAAGGACATGAGCATTTGTCGGGTTATTCGAGTGAATCCAGTTCGACAATGAGTTCCAGGGGCGAATATTTTCCACGCCAACTCCATGTTTCATCTTATGATTTGACGCAACCCGGATGGGGAGGACTACCTGATTGGGAGTTTGCTGCATTGGATAAATATCCGGCCATTTGTGGTGAATTCGTATGGACCGGTTTTGATTATTTGGGCGAACCGACTCCATTTAATAGTGATGCCAGTGTCTTGTTGAATCACTCGGCTGCCATGACAGAAGAAGAACTGGCTAAGCAGCGTGAAGAATTGAATAAGATAGAACGTAACCGCCCTACGTCGCGGAGCAGTTATTTCGGTATTGTCGATTTGGCTGGTTTCCCGAAAGACCGCTATTACCTATATAAGGCGCGTTGGATGCCAGATACGCCGATGGTACATATCCTTCCACATTGGAATTTTCCCGATCGGGTAGGTAAAGTGACACCTGTTTTTGTATATAGTTCGGGGGACGAGGTGGAACTTTTCTTGAATGGCAAGTCGTTGGGAAAGAAACAAAAGCAACCGTATGAATACCGTTTCCGTTGGGATAGCGTGGTGTATCAGTCGGGAGAGTTGAAGGCTGTTGCTTATAAGCAGCATAAAAAGTGGGCGGAAACTCGTGTGCGGACTACCGGTGATCCCGTTCGTCTGAAAGCCGTACCGGATAAAACATTGATCAAAGCGGATGGCGAGGACTTAGTCTTTGTTAAAGTATCGTTGGTGGATAAAGATGGATACGATGTGCCGACAGCCGAGAACCGTATCTTCTGTAGCTTGGAAGGTGACGGGGAAATTGTCGCAACTGATAATGGTGACCCGACTTGTTTGATCACCTTTTCGGAACCGTCCCGTCCGGCGTTTAACGGTTTGTTCCTGGCTATAGTCAAAGCTAAACGAGATGGAAATAAACCGCTTCGCTTGACTATCGAGGCGGATGGTTTGGAAAAGGCGACGGTTGATATTGAGATAGATCATGAATAATAAAATAAGAACATATATAGGTTTGAAATTATGTTTAGCTATCGTTTTATCAATGATGGACTGTCATGTTGAATACGAATGTGAAGTCGGTTAAAGATAATCCGTTGGAAGAAAAGCGTACATTTTTTTCCAACGGATACGTACGTTATAGGGTGGGTGTGCCATCATGCCAGCACTACTATGTCGTCTGGCTAGCATAGTAGTATCAGTACCATTAGCACTACTTGCAATAATAATCCACGGAAAAGGTAATTATTTGCTATTATATGGGAAAGCCGAAACCTGTAATTTTGTATTTCTCTGTTTCTAAAAAGGAATTTTTTAACTAGTTTATCTAAATGTTTTTGGTACAAGAAGTGTATTCTTAATATAGACAGTAAATAAAACTTATAAATTATATCATGAAACATCCATGAAATAAATTTCGTCCAAGAGAATGTAAATAGGGGGGTATTG